>Ga0315913_1001312_pt1 | contig 27009 bp, 19 predicted proteins | sample MpolsnodulesMG_FD_207736 | JGI IMG/M metagenome (GOLD analysis project Ga0315913, IMG submission 207736) | Medicago polymorpha root nodule microbial communities from Los Angeles, California, United States - small nodules | ecosystem: Host-associated > Plants > Roots > Nodule | place: USA...
GTAAGCATATTGTTTTTCTTATTCAAGATTCTAATGCTTTCGTTTTGTTTTGATTCAAAGCCAATTGTGGTCTTATTATGGGTTGAGAAATGTCATTTGGCACTGATGTTGCTGTCCAAGAACAATTTTATATATATATATATATATATATATATATATATATAATAATGTATTTTTATATGATAAACAAATAAGTTGTCAATTTTTAAACATTCAAATAATATTTTCATTTGATTATTATTTTTTTAAATAGAATGATCATAGACAACAAGTTGTATCGCTAACCCTTTAACTCGATTCAAATAATGTAATGTCTTATTGTTATTTAGCTCCATTCTTAACTCTCGGTGTCTCCTTGACCATTTGAATTTTTATAGTCAACTCTGTAGAGTTTTGTGGTGAAAGTTCGTATGGTCAATGAGATACCTAGAGTTGTGTTGAAAGCCGGAGATAATTGAAAGTGGTGCAACGTAATACGAAAAGATGTTGTGGTCAAAGCTCTGAACTCTATTAGTTTGAATACTATGTTAAATTGTTTGTGTTTGTTCATAGTTGCAAAACTTATTATAAGAAATAGATATTGTAATGAAATGCATAATTTCTAATTTGTGAATTCCTGTTTCCTCTGTAGTTTGATGTTGGCATAGTTTAAAATATGAATGATACTAATCAGTATATGAAGATGTTAGTCTTTATTTAGTTTTGAATTTATCAGATCATATGAGTTTTTTTGTTCCTACCCCCTTTGTAACTAGTTAATGATAAAGCTTCTATATCTTTTGGACTTAACCATCCTAATATCTAATCTGTTTCAATGCTTTGAGTAAGCTTCTATATATCTCGTGTCAAGCAAATTTAAATAAGTAAAGCCTTTTGGATTTATATTTGAATAGACAAGTTCTTAAGGCATTCTTGGTTGTTTGGTTATCGGTCATAACAAAAGGATCAAAGTTACAACCCAAAATTTTAAATTAAACAACAGGAATGTTGGATTAAAACTTCAAAATTAAATCCCTCTATCTTTCCATCTTGTTTAAAAGCTATATTCATCAATTTAACCAGCTATAAATTAAATATCCTCTCCATTCATCAACTTTTTCTGTCTATCTATTTCCAAATTGCAACAAATGGAAAAAGTTGTAAATGGAGAGGATCTTTACCCATCCATCAGAACTCCGCAGTTAACTGTGTTTGGACGAGAGTAGTACTAGGATGGGTGACCTCGGGTAACCTTGACGCAGCTAGTAAAATTCTTGTCATGTGATTGAAAGGTCACGTGCATAGTTTTAGAAACCGGACCGGCCGGTCAAACCGGTCCGCTTGAGAATCGGATAGGTAAGCAGTTTGAGCAAGCTAACAGATCGGCTGAGCAATCAAACCGTTGTGAACCGGCGTGACCCGGCCAGAACAGCTAAACACCGGCGACTCGGAGGTTTTCAAATCGGACTGGTTCACTGCTTAGAAAAGAGAGAACAGAAGAATGAAGTCTGAGAGTCTGAAGAAAGGAACAGAAGAATGATAAAATACTTCATCCGTTTCTAAATACAAGTAAAATTGACTTTTTAGGTTCATTCATTTAATGATGTATGTGGTACATATTATGAATCACATATATCATTAAATGAATGAATCTAAAAAGCCAATTTTATTTATATTTAGAAACGGAAGGAGTACGTATGAAGAAGAAGAAGAAAAATTAAAAGGAACAAAGGAAATGTGTCGCATGCAAAGAGAAAGAGACTGAGACGGTCTTATCAATGAAAGATTTTGAAACAATGAAAAGGGTTTGGAAAACTAATTAATTGGGGTAGTAGTGTATGTTTTGGGAGTAGTATATTTCTTGGAACTATGTAAAATTGGTTAATTTTTTCTTTGAAAATTTCACAGCAATTAATTGGTAGCAGTAAGGTTCGGTGTATATTGTTTTTGCTTTGAAAAGAGCTGTTTGGTGCGATGGTAGACACACGAAAAGTAACGAATGAATTCTATCTATTGGATTACTTATAATAACCATTGGATTGGATTTTGATTTTAACTTTTATTTATTTCAAAAATATAAACCACAACCTACCGTTTATCGTGTGCAGGTCGTGCTTATATCATTTGCACTGTATAGCAAAGCTGTTTTGCTTTACAATTTTGTATCTCTAGAGTAATGTGCATCTCATTGGTAAAAAAAAAAAAAAAAAACTCATCAAAATATGGTAATCCGGTTAAATGCAAAGTGATTTTGTGTTTAGAAATTCACTTATAAGTATTTATAAATTTACAATTGAATATGTTGTTTTGTCAAAAGATAAATAAATGTTTTTTACAATAGCAAATAAGTAAATGTTGTGAGATTTTATTAGTGATTGTATTAAAGGAAAATTAGACATCAATTCAATTTAATACATAACAATTATTTTATAGAGACCGAGTCGAATAATCGGGTAAATCGGTTTAATCCGGTTCAGTCATGCGGTTCGATCAACGACCCAATCTAGTAACCCAACACCCTCGCCGGTTCGATAACCGAGCCAGTTTTTAAAACTATGGTCACAGGTTCAAGTCCTGGAAACGGTTTCTTGTGTAAAAAATAGGGTAAGACTTTAATGCACCGGATTGCCCTTTATAATTTAACTAATCATAATTAAGTATGAACTTAGAGAAGAAAAAAATTTTAACCTCTAAAATTGTCACGGATTTGTGCTCTCCGCGAAACCTTTTTTATAGGAAAATAATTTACTGATGAGTACTACGCTAATAACTACAATCATGTAGCTTATTTCAGTTAATTGGGACTGATTACCTTTATTAATTTTCATTTTTTAAATATAGCTTAGTTATAACGTGACTTTTGACCCACACAAAAGCTAATAGAGCTCATTTTTTTTTAAACTTGGTGTCTAGTTCAAGGGCAGATTAATCTATGAGGATCAATTGCGCATCGTTCACTTGCGGTAGCTCATTTAAAGCTCGAGTAGAGTTTTGTATGGCCTAACCCATCAAGATTGATATTTTGGAGAAATCAAATCTAAAATTTTGAGAGGAGCATACTTTAAGTGGAGAATAATGCTCGAATAGTTTTGGCAAAAGAAGAGGGGAAAGTAAAATAAGAGTATAGTATAGGACAAAAAGGTGAACACATTAGGAAAACGAAACAAACTTTTCCCTAGTACGTATAGAAGCACATGATTGTTGATTTGGTTCTGTTATTTGCTGACTCTACACTATGTATCCAAGAGAGAAAAAAAGAAAGAGGATATGAATTGAACACTGTAATTGGTAAAAGCTCAAAGCAAGAATTGTGAAACAAGTTTTGAACCATACATGACTTTGACTGGATATGAATTTGGCTATGCTTACTTCAGCTTCAAACTACCTCCTTCCAATTTATATATGGAAATCAAGTTTTTTTTTTTTTTTTTTGAGATGGAAATCAAGTTTTGAACCATCATAGATTTCTAGAAATAAGTTTGTAATCTCTGAAAGGAAGAACAAAGAAAAGATAACGGAGTGAATCATTATTTGAAATTATAACTAAATTGTAGAGGGGTGAAGTTAAAAGAGCGTAAATTTTGTTGGAGATGAAGAAATTGGGGTTGGAGATGAAGAAGAAAAATCAGAGGGAGAGGAATGAACAAAATTTACATTTTTTTAAATTTCATCTCTTTGCAATTTTGCGTTGTTGGTTTTGGTCCCTCCTTTCTTGCCACTCACCATCTCTCTTGACACATAAACATGCTTTTACCAACTCACCATTCGCCATGTGTGTCTACTTCTGCCACCACAACGTTTTTGTAATGGGGAGTTAGCGGGAGGGACTAATTGCAAACAGTTAACAACTTACAAGGATGGTTATGAAAAGAAAAAAAAAAAGATACAAGGACGAATTACAAAAACACACGAACTTATAGGACGTTTTGCATATTTAAACCTAGGGGTGGCAAAAAAATCCGTGCATGTGGGTATCCGCGGATAAAATCCGTCATGGACACAGGGCGGGTAGCTAAACGGGTACCCACGGATATAATAAATGGGTATTTAACTACCCGTTATTTTTTGGACACAGACACGGATTTGATGATATCCATATGCGCAGGTATCTATACCCGTTAATAAATTAAGTAAATTACTAAAATATCCATGTGTATATATAAAATAGCTTGGAATGCATATGAATTTTTGGATGTTTATTTGGGTTTTAGTCTTTTTTAGCTTTTATTTGGAGGTTTTTATGCTTTTTGAAGGTGTTATTTGGATGTTGGATGTTTTTATCCTTTTGTTTTACTTCAAGAATTCGTATGGATTATGTAAGAATCATGATTTTTGTTGGATTATGGTAAGAATTATAAAATTTGAATGGAATATATTATGTATGGAACTTTAAAAGTTGAAGTTTGTAGGTAATTAAAAAAGAAAAAAAGAAAAAAATTGTACAAAAAAAAAAATTATTCAAAAATGCATGGGTACCCGCGAATATCCGTGGATATCTAAATACCCGTGGATTACTCATATAGAGATACATGCACGGATACGGGGACAGACATAGGTACCGTAGTTATCTAACGGGGCGGGAACGGACATCATACTACCCGTACCTATTGATACCCATTGACATCCCTATTTAAACCTAATGAAATTAATTGATCCCACTTTTGACAATAACAAGCTTTAATTAATTAATGATCCTACTTTCGGGTCATTCTATAGCAGCTCAAATGGGATGTCATTCTTATGTACATTGGGCTATTTAAATGTTGTTCTAGTAGTATTAGTATATGATATGGTATTATGGTTAACTTTTCCTCAAAAAAATGGTATTATGGTTAACTAAACCCTAAAGCTTAGACGACAGACAAAGTGATTATATCAATCTGTCAAAGATCAGAGGTATATGGCTCTTCAAAGCCTTCAACGGTTATTTTCAAAATATATATACGTATTCTAAATCATCTATTCGACCTAATAATGTTTGATGATTTAGAATACATATATTTTGATATCATCTTTTAACTAAATATTACAAAAACAACTTGTAAACTATTATCCTTGATTTGTAACCTCTATTAAACGTGTTTATATGTCTCCACAATCAAACCATTAAATTACAAACATGCTAAATATTTATTTGAATACTTATCCTCTATATTGTATACAATTTCTTTACAACTAATTGCATCAAACACAAAGTAAAAAGTGCAATGGCATTATGAGAGAACCGCAACCTTGAAAATTCACTAAGCTCTAGACCTAGTACGTGTCATTCATATAGTTCAAAAAACATGCGTGTCTTGTTTCTAAATTAGCCGCGTCTGTAATCCACGTGTCAATTCATAAACACTTTTACTGTTCCTTTTTTACCTTGTTGTCATCTTCTACTTAATTCTCAAATATTTACCACTCTAAAAATATTATCATGCAACATTATTTATTTAATTTATTTGTCACATTTTGATATCTATATAAACCCCTTAAAACCATTTGTTTTAACCACATCGCTTTGAGTACTGATCAAGAAAGTGACACTACATAGCATAATCAACCAATCAAAAAAAAAAATTGAGTTTGCGTGAGAAAGAAACTATGGCATCTCAACAACAAAACCGGCAAGAGCTTGATGAAAAGGCAAAGCAGGGAGAGACTGTTGTTCCTGGTGGTACTGGAGGCAAGAGCCTCGAGGCTCAGGAACATCTTGCTGAAGGTTATACATTGTTTATGATTAATGCATATTAATTATATACTTTATATACTTCAAATTTGATACTAATTTTTGGTGTTTGATGATTGTGTACCATAAAGGGAGGAGCAAGGGAGGGCAGACAAGGAAGGAGCAACTAGGGACAGAAGGGTATCAGGAGATGGGACGTAAAGGTGGATTGAGCACTATGGAGAAATCAGGAGGAGAACGTGCTGAAGAGGAAGGTATTGACATTGATGAGTCCAAGTTCAAGACTGGTGGTGGTAGGAGCCAGAACAAGTGATCCATGATCACTATGTGTGTTAACTCTTTATATGCTAGCTAACTTCAATGTGTGTCAAAAGTAGTTTGTTTTAGGCTATGTAAGAAAGTAAATTGGTCATGATGTTAGTTAGTTAGTTAGTTACATAGCTGACCAATGACAATGACCAAAGTGTGTCTTGTTGTGTGTTTTAGTTTTTCTAATAAATAGCTAGCATGTGGTAGTCAATGTTTGTGTCTTAGTGTCTAGTTATGACTGTCTTTGGTGGTTATGAAGGCATGACTCTAGGAGGTTTTGTCTTCATTTCCATGTAACATCATGTGTGTAATGACCATATCTAATGTTAAGAGTTTAGTTATCTTAAATGGTGTGTTGATGTTATGCCCTCTTTATTTTTTTTTCCTGCTTTCCAATTTAAATATTGTTGTAGATAGTGAGTAAATTATTTAATTCAGGCATAGGTTTGGACAAATTGAAGCAAAGAGAATATGAAATGGGTTTTATAAATCAAACTCTTCTAAAATAAAACGGATTGGACAATTTGAAGCAGTGAGGTTATTATGTGTCTTTTAGAACTCTTCTAAAATAAAATGATAAAAAGTAGGAGAATCAACCCACAATTAAGTAATATTAATTTATTTTGAAAACTCTAAAAGAGCGTCTCTTGTCTTTTAAGCAAGACCTTTTAAAAAGATTAATGATATTTGAACATCTAAATTTTAACAACTTATAAAATCGCACTAAAAGCAACTCATGAGAATTTTATAATATTTTTTTCTTTCTCTCTTTTAACCAAATTAACACTAAATTTTATATTTTGTCATATAATTGTCATAATTTGGATTTTTAAATATAAAAAAAGTGAGCTCTGCATGTCCCTGGGTCGTAATTTGCGTTGAGTTTAATATGGGTGTTTCCATATTGAATTCGCATGTGTTAACTCTCATGCTAGCAAACTTCAATTTCAATGTTTGAAAACTAGATTGTCGGAGGAATATTGATCAGAATGTTAGTGATATAGCTAACCAATGATCAAAGTGTGTCTTGTGTGTTTCAGTTTTTGTAATAAATAGCTAGCATGTGGTGGGCCAGTATGTTAAGTGTCTTAGGTGTGTGTTTAATTCCATGTGAGTCTAGGGATTTTGTCTTCATTACCAAGTAACGTCATGTATGTATTGACAATGTCTAATGTTAGTGTTCTCCCTAGTTTTTTTTTTCATGCCCCCTTGATGTTTTTTCTGGAGAAATTGCAGCAGCGAGTTATGATGTTTTCGTTAAGCGAAAAATGCATCACGACAAGGAAATAAACCAATGAAATATCAGGAGTGGAATGAATTCACGGGAAATTGTTTGGAATACACCGTCGTGAGCAATTCGCTAGATTCCTTTTCGTTGTAATTAGCTTTTTCCTTTTTTAAGTAATTAGCTTTTTCCTTTTTTAACTCTAAAATATAGGATCGCTTTGAGGGTATTTGAAATTGAAGTCAACGTTAAGAATTTAAAATTAAATTCTTGTATCAACAAATTACAAGTGAGCTCTGCATGTTTCCTTGGGTTTTGGAAACAAAGAGGGCCTAATCCTGAAAAAGAAAGAAACTACAAAGCAATTAGGCAAGGAGTATAAACTCCATTAACATGAGTCAATAAAAACTGACTTGTCTGACTCGAGCAAACACGAAGACTCTTCACTATCACACCCTATGTTTATTAGAGCATCCGTACATGGATTAATTTCATGATACAAATGACAAAGTTTAACTTCTCAGTTCAATTCTAACAAGCTCTGAATTTTTTGAATTAATCGCCAACCCACTGCACTCAGGGGTGGCCCTGAGGGCGGGAACACAGGGCACCATTTTCATAGGGACAACAAAATTATTATTTTTATGTAGTAGTTAGTACTACATAAATATATATTTTTTAAATTGTTTTGATTAATTATATCGAAAATATGTTTTTAAAAAACTTTGATTATGAATGAATCTTTTGCAATAAAAAATGGAAAAAGAAAGATATTCAAATAATTAAAATAACTAAAAATCCTAGGACCGGTCCTGACTACACTACCTGCCCAACCTCCCTTCAAACTAGTCAATACTGTTTCGGAGTTAATGCAAAGCTCCACAGTCCAGAACCCCCTCAACCGATCAAATTGCAACCCTTCGAGCACCCCCACAATTCAACAGTGAGTGCATTACACGTACCAAGAAACTTAGCAAAACGATATATCCAATAAATTGACCCATCCATTTGAGGGTTAGTCCATCTAATAAAAAGCTGTTTTGGGATATCATGCAGCTTATTATTATGCAACGCTTTATAATGCTTCACCCATTTTCTTTTGAAGGAATTATAATGCTTCACCCATTGTTGAACTACGTTCCGCCGTTTATGTGGTCTCACAAAATCCAAGCTGTGCAAATCCTTATTCCTCCAAAACCATAGAAGATGACAAGCAAATCCTTATGCAAACCCTTGTTCCACTTCATTTCACAACGCACACACCAAGGGTTACCAATTCTCATTTTACTTTTCTGGAAATTGGTCATCGATCTTTCGTGCAAAACAATCCAAATAAAAAACTTGACTCTTTCTTGCACCTGCAACCTCCAAATTGATTCCAAATCTCATTATTATTGATGTAATTGGTACTGTACGGCAAATGGTAAGCTGTAGAAACTGTTAATTCACCCTTCATATCACCCGGCCAACATTTCAAATCGTCCCCTCCATCTCGACTAGGTGGCACAATAGTTGTGATTCTCTGCACAATGTTCTGAGGCAACCAATCATTCATAATATGCAAATTCCACTCTCCATTCTAGATCAACAACTCTAGCATTGCTCAAAGCATTCGAAATGCTAACCTCAAATCAGCGACACAAAGATTAGTATCTCCAATTGCTAGTCCACGCATTAACCTTTTCACCATTGCCAATAATCCAAAATTTAAACTTTGAGAGTCTAGGCCAAAGCTTAACCAAGGATCTCCAAAGACTTGAATGCATCACCACATTCTCATTCATGTTTCCCCTATCTTACTTACTTACCTCTTAGCGCAGCACACCACAACTTAGTATCATTGCTCGGGAGCTCCCACCCAAGCTTCAAAAAACAATCGTCATTCATAACCTCCAACTTTCGCAACCCAAGACCCCCAAATTTCCTAGGTTTCGTCACTTGCATCCAATTCACAGCATGAAATTTCCTTCCAGCTTCCGAATCACCCAAAAGAAAAGAGTGTTGAATTCTTTGAATCTCATTTAAACAAGCTTTTGGGATCGCCATAGTCAACATGGGATAAATAGGAATAGCTTGAAGTACTGAAATTGCTAAGGTCACTCTCCCGACAATAGACAATTGATTCGTCTTCCAAGATGCAAGCTTATTCAGAACATGATCTATCAAATATTGCACATCTGACCTCTTTGGTGTTTTACCAGTTAAAGAGATACCAAGGTATTTACCCAAAGAGTTAGTTTCCCTAAAACCAGATAATTGCACCAAAGAAGTTCTTATGTCTCTAGCTACATTCTTGGAGAAAAATATGCTAGTTTTTTCATAACCGACCTTCTGACCAAAGCGGCGACAAAATACATTTAGAATTTCAACATTCACTGCATTTGTCTAGAAGTAGCATGTCCAAATAGCAACAAATCATCTGCAAACATATGGTGAGAAATAATGGGACCATTTTTACCAGCCTTAGGAGCTTTCCACACACTATCATCAATAGCTTCACAAACGAGATGAGAAAGTTTATCCACGCAACGCACAAAAAGATACGGAGATGGGATCCTTCGGTTGTAATTTGTAACTGAGTTTAATATGGGTGCTCAATTTTTGTCGATAAAAGAAACATCTCACAGCCACTTTCTTTTTTTGAAAGAATCTGAATCTCACAGCCTCTTGTATTGATTCTTTTTGTAAATGTCAGCAGTATTCAAGCTTAGACAAATGAACAACTGATGTAGCAAGTCATAATAGATGATGAATGTTTGTAAAAGGAGAAAAGCGGTATAAAGCAAAGCTCAAATTGAAGTGATGTAAATTAGCTAATTTTCGTATCAAAATAAGCCCGTTCATTTTGATTAGGAATATAAGTGAATTGGAAAAAGTATCACGTATTAACCCGAACAAACAAGAGTTAGCAATCATCAATTTTCATATTTCATTTAAATAGTTTTATCATAATAAAACTCTAGTAAAAAGAAACCATAGCAATACTTCACCACCCTTTTTGTTTAGTTCAAAGTTCGAAGATCAAATCATTACATGTTGCTAAATGATCAAATGAATTGAGACAACTTTTAATTCCACAACAAGCCAAGATTTTTTGGCATTCTAATTTCGAAGATCGTAAAACAGTCTCACATCTACGAACAAGTACACAATAAAATAAATTCTCTAACAAGAACCATCAGCTTTCAACTAACAAGCCATTAGGAATCAAAATTTTGAGAGAATCTCCCCCTTCAAAGGATTATATAGACTTTTATTTCTAACATCCACATGCATTAACAATTGCTGCAATTATTACCAACCCTCATCTTTAACTCTAGCCTAAATTAAAGACACCTCAAGCTCTATTGCTCAAGCTCAATGATATTCAGCTGTAAACCTTGCTCAGTGATCTTCAGTTATTATTTATATTATATATCTGGTTCATATCACTGACCCACTGTAATAACATCTTCAGCCTAAGGATATCTCTTGATGTTGAATGGGTTTTGAAGAATTCCTTTTCTCCCTATACAAGTGAACAATACACATTCAGTTAACTTTGGAACAGGCCAAGAATCGTCAAATTGCAATATGAAAGCAGCTAAAATATGCAGCGCGCACACTATGAAAAAGGAAGAACAGGAAGTAGAACCTATGACACAGCCTCCATTGCACATGTACGAAATACAGACCTCTGCCACATTATTTCTCTATTTCGTCAGGAATGATGAATTTTCCCAAATAAACCTGTTGCATCTCCTCTCTCCAAATCTGCAAAGACAGCAATCTGTTGTGTCATTTCCCTTAGAAACACTCAAAAAATCTATTTAAAAGTTCACATTAGATTTTGGCTCCGTAGTACTTCCTTCTTTTTTTAGGCTTTGGTTTCTACCATTAAATATTGGTTCGTATATTTTTACACTCATTCAGAATTTAGTACTTAATAGTTTCTGTCTATCAAAGTTATAATTGTCTGTTTTACAAGGATCGGCCCTTACAGTTTAACATATTATTGCAATGGTGCTTTAGGGACTGTTAGAAGGATGTTACTCTAATTTACTCTTAATAGGGACCAAAACCTTAATAGTATGAATTGTGAACCTATAAGGACCCCAAGAGAATGGAAGGAAACTATAGTAATCAAATACAAATAAAGGAGACATCATAATTTCTTCAAATAACTTAGCTAATTTAATGAAAGGTAATAATTTTATTTTCCAATAATACCTTAGCAGTCCTAACTTGTTTACATAAATAATTTAACTCATACATATAAACTAATCAAGCATAGTTTATTAAATTCAGTGTTACATGAGAAATTAACAACAAAGAAAAACATATATAATAGTGTAATCCATACCGTGTCACGGAATTCCAACCGAATGTGTGGAACATTTGTTCTGTGAATGTCATTTCCATTTGGCCCTCTCTTGTAGTATTCCTTACCAATCCAATGTGACTGAAACAAGAAAATTATTAGTTGAGAACAATGCAGTAAACTTCACAACTATAACTTTTAAATAGCATAATATTCACATTTCTATAAAGATCTACCATCATAATCATTACAGCATTTCATGTTATGCTAGCACTCCAATGGAAACTTATGCATGATTCATGTAATAACTCAGTATGGATTCAGAAACTATTGTTCCATTTTCATCACATACAAGTGAAAGTCCAAGTTGACCCCTCCAGCTTAGGGTTGTGCTGTTGTGTGCACTTAGGCTCGTCTGAAACTGAAGTGTGCATTTTGATACTTCCATATAATTTTCCACCAGATGAACATAAATTGTCATATTATTTAGTTTCTTGAAACTAGAAACTAAGTTCAATACGGCCTAAAGTAGTAAATTGAACTTTTTCCATCAACAAAGTTATACAACGGATGACCTCTTGATCAGGGCATCAGAAGATTTTGTTAATTTTGACAAAAACTCGTTGGAACAACCAAAAGGCACATTTTAGAAAGTTTAGGGGTAGTGGTCTATATTTTTCAGCTCTGGACCAAATTGTACATCACCTTCAATTTGAGGGGTAAAAATTGGATAATTGGATAGTGGTCTATAGTTGAAGTTGTAACACTTCATATGGCGGATAAAAGAAGGGGTTATATGTTTGCCTTGTTGGCAGTGGTGGAAGAGCTGGGTCCCCACCCCACCCCAAAATAAATATTGAACATGAATGGAATCAAATTATTTTAAGATAATCATACTAAATATTGACATTGTGAATTAGGTCATGCTCATCAAACACAGAATCTCATGGTGGCAAGGAATTTCCTTCACATGAGAGTCAGAATAAGAAATGTACCTTTAAAGCATGCGAGAAACCTGATTGATAAACTGAATTACGCGCAATCTCACATAAATCACATGAGCTCAACTTCCACACCTGTAAAGGAAAAATGTGCCTAAAACGTAAGCATCCTCTGTTGAAAGAACACACAAGTGCCGGTACAGAGACAGAGATCTTACAGAAGCAGCTATACTATACTCTTCAACCAACGGTTCCTTTGTTAGGTGGATTTGGAGTGGATCATCAGTAGAAAGTGATACATTCAATCCCCTTAAGAAGAACACAGGTAGAGGATTTCGATGGTAGTCTAAAAATAGAGAGTTATTGCTCAGAGGAGACATTGCAAGTCCAATCTGTTAAAAAGTACCCACCAAAATTAAGTAGTCGTTACATTTATCATAACCAAGTAATAATCGATTAATAGAAGAGCCATACCTGGGCCAAATAATATAAATATTGAAGCACGGGTGATTTTCTCAAGTTAATTCCATGGGCGATGTTATGAGCAGTAAGGAAGGTAGCAGCAAGGTGGTCAATATCACCAGCCTAGAGTCAATATGAAGGATCAGATTACCATACCACAATTAATTGACATAGAAAATATAGTCCAATATATATACCTCTCCAGCATGAGGACGGAATTTGATTGTAGTCATTCCCTTTGATTCACGAAGCTGAGAAATATTTATATTAGGACAAGTTCAGTGTGTCAAAACAAAAAAAATGTTCAAATATTCAAGAAGTTATAGGCATAAAAATCTTGAAATACATATTTAAGGTAGTTTAGTACTTTATGGTCCCTACGGGGAAAAATGCATGGACTATATTGACAGTCAAATCAAAATGACTGCTATCATAACATAGTATGACTGAGGATATATGCAGGTGCAACTTAAACAACCAAAACTCTGGCAGCAATTTAGAACCATGCTGGAGAAAAACTACATACCTTGTTTAAGGTGTACAGATTTGCATAACAGTAATACACATAGTATGAATATGCCGGATTGAATACATTCGTCCATTGAGCAGGCGTAGGCATGTGTTTTGTTGGTCGTCTTTCAGGTTTGCTTTCATCATCCACCAAATCCAAGCCAACAACCTTAAAAATGAAAGCAAATAACAGCTAGATGTTTAATACTTCACATGCCTACTAGATGACAGTAATTGATACTGCATAAGAAAACTTATTTACCCGGAGCATAGTTGTAGTCATTTACACTCTTTTAGATATTTCATAAGTGTAGATAATAAAACAGTTCTACAATTAGCAGTCAATACAAGTCGCCATAAAGACAGAATTCATACAGTATAAACTAAAGAGAAATGATATTTGTACAACCATTTTTTGACAACATTTGTGACAACTTTCTCTCTCACACTCACATTATGTTTTTACTTTCTCTCTCTATTGTTTTGGTTTTCGTGTCAATACCTACTTTTCTTTCTAAATATATGGTTGTCCCATAAGTTGTCCAACAAATGATTGTTCAAATAACACAACTCTAAACTAAAACATAGAGTCAACACTATCTCATTCCTTCAAAAATTGTGTCATTAGTTTGATCCTCGAATGATAAAAACAACAAAATGGTCCTTCATTTTCAACCTTCTGCATCAAAATATCAAACTGATCAACATCATATTGATCCCTATCGGAGCATTAACTTTGATGTAAAGAATGAAATGATGGGTCATTTCAAAATATTTATTGTTGGGGAGCCAAACTGCCGACACGTGTATCTATGGAGCAAACAAAATGGAAGTTAACTGAAAAATATGTAGATAAATACCAGACCTGTTTCAAGAAAACATGCAGCTGAGGATGCGAATCAGGGTCAACAGTAACCTCAAAAAGTGGAATGAAGATATTGTCAAGCATGTTCTGGAATGAGGTCACAATTCCCATGTCTTTGTATATATTATACAATCTTGGAAGCTGCAAGACAGATTTTATAAGAACTAGCATCAATTGTCAAAGCTATAAAATCTTGTGAACAAAATACCATAAATGGAAAAGTTCCTGAAATACTACCAGATACTTCTACTCCTAAAAGGGACATCAACAGAATAATTTATAGAATTGGGTTAATGTTTAACCTTAAAATCTTAAACAAAATGTGAGCAGAAATCCACCGATTGTAATATGAAGCTAAAAACTGTGAAATTGACAACTATAGAGATTACTGATTTATGCAAGTGTGGAATTGAAGATAAATTCCTTATACCATTTTAACAAATAAAACTAATCACTAATCTTTTTTTTTATCAACAACTAATCACTAATTTAAGAAAATAATTAGAGAATACCTGAATCAACCAAACAACATTCTCACTGTACAAATCATTGTTCACTATCCAACTGGCTAGCTGGTCCCACTCACTTTGCTTTCTACCATATATTGATATTCTATATTCAGCCATCTGTGAATGAATTAGGTACAAAATACATGAGTAAATAACAATCTAGGAATAAGTATACAAAAATTAACGTCAATATATGGTAAAATACTATTCACAAAAAACCAAGATTAGTACCATTAGAAAGGGAAGTGGGAAATCGTTATAGATAGATACAAACATAAATGAATGCCAAATTCAATCCTTTATAGTTGTACAAACAAAGCAAAAGATGCATATAAACTTAAAAAATAATTTCAAATGTTTCGGAGTCTATCTAAAGAATATTGTAAAAAGTGTATGAGCACAAATGCTGATGCTAAAGAAGGGTATCGCCAATAACAATTCAAAAAAAAAAAAAAGTAAATTTTAGTAGGTATTTCTGTAATGGAATTTAACGAAAAGTGTATTTTAAAATTAATAGACACCCAAAAATAAAATTATTTGCCTTGAATTGAATTTAAATAAAGAATACATGCTTATGGCGTCACAACCACAGACAAGTTGGAGGAATTAACTCGAGTAAAATATTAATAATGAACTAGTCCATGTTTATGGTTAATGCCAGAAACTAAGAAGCACACATACAGAAGATCATGACATAAAAAGGAGATATGGAAAAAAAAAAGTATTCTATTTACTTGAGTAAAATAGCCATAACATTATATTTTCTGAAATGATTAAAAAAGGTATAGATAGTGATTTTGTATAGCACCTGATATTTACTGGCTTCAAGATCAGAAAATACTTGCTTTGTAAGCTCACCAAGGAAACGACCTATCAATGTGAGCGAAATTGAAAAGGTTAACATAACTGGACACGGTAATCTCCAAAATTAGCACTAATACATTTATAATAGATAGCTCTGTTTTTCAAGTCTTTCCCACATCTGCTTCATCCACTAATTCATTATCCGGTAACAATACCCAGGACCTCCAACTCCTTTTCCCTTGGCTCAAACCAGTTGAGCTGCCCAAACTCCCCACCAAAATCACCCATTTATCAGACTACAGATACAAACCACTGGTCTACAAACCCTAATAAATTAATCCTAATCTCCACCCTCAAACCAACTAGTGTTAATCATGTTCTCTTTCCAACAATAACCATACTTGTGGCTTTTTCTTACCAGTAAGTCATATATCAAAACATTTGGGATTTTTTTATGTGATTTTTTTATTTGTGCAACATTATTTTTGCCACATTGGTTGTAGTAAAAAGCAAGCACATAATTGTCAATTGTGATGACTTCATATGTACCATTACCAAAAAAACAAAATTACCTTGAATGAGATTATCCTGCTTCAAGAATATCTCCCTAAGCCTACTTTGACCACAAGGATTGTATTTAAGATTGAACTTATCAAAGCGGTGAAATGTACTCTTGTCAGCGTGAACGTCCAAAAGGTCAACGTTGAGATCGTATCTGTTAAAAGAAGTTCAAAAACAAGATTAATAATGAAATTTATTTCCAACAAATTTCAATCACAATTATAGCAACAACTTAAATTATAGAAGTTCGTTACCCAGTTAAATCTAGACTCTCAAAAACCTCTCTCAACGTCAGATATGTTCCGTCTCGAAATATTACAACCTGAAGAATGTAAAAATATACATTAGTATTCAATTCATGTCACTTCCTAAGACATTGTTCAAGTAATCTGTAACATAAAGATCATAGAGCACTGCATATCATATTTACTTTTGCACTTAAACATAGGATGTAATCATTTTGAGCATACTAGTATTTATGCGTCTTACAAAACAAGTGATTTTTGATTTATCTTCCTCCTTACAGTTCAATGTAGATGTCCAGGAAAAGAAATAAAAAAAGTTGCTGCTAAGTATGGTGTAGCACAGGGACAAGGAGTTTTAAACAATCACCTCATCGGGCTCTTTCCTCAGCTTTGACTTTATGAATCTTAAAAGATGTTTCTGATTCATGCATGCCGAGTGGTGGACATGTGTATCCACTTTTCTAACATTATAGAAGTCTCGATGTGGAGCACTTTTCTGGGCGAGAAATTCCCTATCCGCATTGAGCATCAAATGAAGATTGAATTTCTGAATACACACACAAGTTCATCTGTAACTCGAACACAAAGATAGGCTGCAGAGTAATTCTTATATTCATTAATTTAGACATGTATTTACTTGTTCTAGAAGATTTAGCCTGTGGTGGCATAAAGTTCTGATATTTCCTGCTGCTATAACTCGAAGTATCTGATGAAGGTCGGTGAAAAATGTAGTTGCATCGGCAACAGGAAAAAGCTCTTCATTGGCTGCAAGTAATAGGCAAACATGCATAAAAAACCGAGCTACAAGGGTAACTTCAAAATTTAGAAACTTGTTCTTCATTAACTTACAGTTTTTGTTTGGATATACATGAATAACTCCATCCTGCATTTCAAAATAATGCTGTGGCACAACAGAGATAATACTCGTTTAGTTACAGGAAAAATAAAATGAGGAGATTCAACTTTTACCAGGTGAAAATATAGAAATATATAAATAAAAATAACTTACATCAGACTTTCCTTCAGGTGCGTAAAAGAATGGCTCTAGGTTAGGTTTTGGAGTACTGGGATCAGATATAACTTCTTTCTCCCATGGAGCAACTGCTTCTTTAAAAATATATCTTTTCCTCATTTCAAGGCATTCTTGAAGAATCACATAGGATTCAACTTCATCAGGTGATGGAGCCTCTGAATAGAAAAAAAATTAAAATTAGTGTTTGCTAAATGATTTTCTAGAATTGCAACTGTTTTTAATGAACAAATGTTTGAAGGAAGTGGATTTCAAGAGAATGACTATTATCTGACAGTTCATACCCATAGGAGTAATTCTCAATCGAGCAAAAATTTCTTGTTCTGGCTCTTTCCTCAGAATGTCAGCTGCTATTGGATCAGGCTGCACACCATGCAGATCACCAGAAATACTATGAGAACGGATCATACTTGAAGCAGTGATTGCCATCTGCTCTCCATTAGTATTGACATGATTGGGCAAAGTCTCGTATGGATTTTTACCTTCTCCACCCTGCACACAGGTGATTTCAAACTCAATATCAGAGATAATTCAAATTGTACACTTCCGCGAATAGATCAAATTGCATTATGTGATTATCGAAGCATGGCTAAATATTAACGGGAAAAATGCTAAAATTGCAAGCCTAGGGGAGGAGGAAGGGCATGGGAGGCATTAAAAAGATGGGAGAAAGAAAGATTGTGACAGTTGCTTATCATCTCAAGAGTAAGCTTTCTTTAAATATAGAATATCAAATGAATGGTACACTTCATTTATTTGACGGGTGATTTACAGACTTACTACATTTCCATTTGTGTGCAGATATGTTGTATCAAGTTTGGTGTCTGTCAAATTATCTTCATCGTCTGATCCCTCTACACTTTCAAAGGCACTGGCACTTGCAACAGGAGACTTGGGAGAAGTTGGTCTTATAATATTTCTCTTAAATGAACCATTGTTTGCAGATTTTCCTGTAAGATATATATCTTAGTCAGGGCAAGTAATGAGATTAACACTTTCAGTAAGACAGCTCATACATTTATGCAGGAGTTGTATCCAGTAAGATGCATTGTATAAGGCAAAAGTGGCACTAATATAACAAGCATGTTTTTCAATCCTTCTCCCACCATTTTCTTCCAAAACCATATCTTGATGCTACTCTACTACATTTTTATTCTAGCACCCTCACAGTTAAAACACAAAAAAATTAGACGTATATTTTAATTCTGCGGACACTGAGGCATAGTGTAAAAACCATAGTGTCCAAAAAGAAAACAAAGATCTATCCAATAGCCGTATAGTTGAATTCCAGCTGGGTTGACAGAGGAATATGTGGTCCAGAAAGATTGATCCACCAAGAGAAATTATTGAAATGGAATAATCTTTCTCAGTCTAATGATTATTCTGATGCTTCAGTTTATTCCCTGGTACTTTCTTCTCTCTTAGATATTCATTTTCCACTATCAACTAAATACATGAATTCAAATTAGTGTTTATAATCTTTTCCACTATCATGTAAACTTTTCAGACAATACTTATTTCATAATACACACAATTAACCATAATGCAAACCGTAAGACAACCTTGATTGAAGCTGCATCGACTTTAATTAACCATAATTATCCACAATATCAATTAAACACAATCAAAACTACTTAAACTCATCAAGAACAGATTAACACACTACTAAACCAATTAAACACCAATAAATAACCAAATCATAGCTAAACTCAATTAATCAACAACACAACACGATTTCATCACCAAAAAAAAAAATCTCAAACAATACCTTCACGGAGTGTTTGCAACCTAGGCAATCCAGCTGGAATCCCTTCATCATGCATCAATCCATTTCCCTCAACACCACCAGCAATCGCCGTAACATCAGGCAACGAACCCGAACCACGCCGATAACCACCACCACCACCGTTCCTCCTCTTAGAACCACCGCGCCGTCTCTCACCAGCATCGGAATCGCCTTCGAGCTCAACCGTACGCGCGAACTCCAGTAACTCTGTCAACGTCTTGCGGTGCATGTAGTACGCCGATACAGCGACGATTGAAGCTCCGAACAGTGCCGCCATCGCCAAATGCACTGCGTGTGCGTCCATTTTCTCTCTCTAGAAAAGTCTCTCTCTCTCTATAACTGAATTTGGAGAGAGAAGAGGGGATAGAGAAAAACCCTACTGAAATGAGAAGAGCGAGTTGACTCAGAGAAAGTGTTTGTTGCTGAGTTAGTGAGAGCGAGTCGGCTCTGTGTTAAATGGAAGCAATGTGGTTACATATGCCGTATTTATACAAAAACCACGTTGGAAGATGACGTATTGTCGTCTGAATTGGTATTTTTACGGATAATTTGGATCCGTATGAAAATTGAACTAAATGAAACTGTTTATATTTTAAATTGAACCAAATTATTTTGAATCAAACCGAATTTTTTTTTCCATACGTACAACTATAAACATTAATCCAATGAGCCAATAGAACATTATAATAGATGGTAAAATTCTTCGAGAAATTTAATATTGTTGTATATAATATCTAAATTGGAATTCATAATATTATCTGATTAAGTTAAAAAATATTTTTTTAATATTTGATTGCATTGCTTTTAAATAGACAACATTGTGTTTTTATTCATATATCATAGCTCGATTAACAAAAATATCGAAATTGTTAAACTCGTATATGAGAATTTTACGTGTTTGAATTTTTAATAACTATTATTATTTTTGTTTATCTATAAATAAAAATACAACAATTATATATTTCTCTTACCTTTTTTTTTTTTTTAGGCTCAATAGAATGTCAATCATTATCCGTATTATTGGGTGAGATGGAGATTATAGTCACTTTTTATTGAGATATACTATATGCTTAAATAGCATATACTTTTTTCTATCTCAGAAACTCAATTATCACAATATTATTGCACATACTACTATAATTGTTAAAAGATATTATTATCAATAACTTTAAAAAACTGACATGTTTTCCTTGTCTTATCAAATTTCACTTTCATGTTATGCATGTGTGATAGAGAAGTCGGTGAGTGGAAACAAAAGCATCTACATCCATGAATATATGGGGTATTACTCATAGTAATGTATTGGATAGAAAACAAATAAAAAAAGTTAAATAACTTTTTTATCCATGTAAATACAGAGGAATTTGCTTTTAGTCCTCCTAAAAAATGGCATGTCTATGATCCTATAAAAAATTTCAGCATGCCGTTTTAATTTCCTTTAAATTTAAATTTGTTTAATTATCTTATAATTTTAAATTTTTAAATGATTTTTTAACGTTGAATGAATTAAAATACTAATATTTTTAACGTAAAAAATTTAAGATAAAAAGAATTAAAATTCAGACCTAAAATTTAAATTTTGAACTAATCTTTTGCAAATAAACAATTTTAATGTTTTAAACATGTCTTAAAAAAAATCATTCGAAATTTTAAAAATGTAAAAACACTTAAACTATTTTAAAACAACACTTAAAAAGGAATATAGGAAGTTGTAATTAAATATCTATCTATTATATGAAAATAAGGATCATGGTATCTGATTTTTTTTCCTGCCAAAAAACATAATAATAGTTTTTCCTATTAAATACATAATATATACTATAATATTTTCTATCAATATTTTATGATGATATAAACTTTTTCTGTCAACAAAATTGCATAGAGATTGAAATTGTTCATAAAGACAACATCAGTAATTTTGTCCTTGTTATGACCGAGTGGTTTTCATCTTTTTGTATGATGGATGTAGATGAAGCTTGTGGTTTCTTTGTCTCGGATGCATAATCTTCATTTAAAACATGTTGATTTTGTATTTGATTTTAAACGAGTTGTTGATATTTTCACAATAGAAAAGGAGTGTGTCTCTAAGTTCAATTTCATATTAGATTTGGTTTGCTACTGTTTGCGCTATTTGGAAAGAGAGGAACAACCGTCTATTCTAAAATACGGTTTCTGATCCGTCTGTTTTAGCTGAAAAGGTTAAATTGAATTCTTTCTTATGGCGCTGAAATCTAAACAGGTGAATTTTAGCTATAGTTATCATGATTGGTGGAAACATCATCTCCTTTGTATGAGTGTCCACATGTAATTTGTTTCGATTTTGGGTGGGTGATTATTATTTCACCGGCACCCTAATCTTGTAAATATTCTTGGTTGGTTCACTATATGCAGGGTGAATCAATTTTGTTATTAATGTATATCATTTTAGTTTGTTGAAATAAATATTATATTTTCTAAAAAGCTTTTCTCCTCCCATTAATAATTTCATGTTGAGTTTGTTAGACAAACCAATAAGGATTATGAAATTGCATTTATTTCATGTTGAGCTTGTCTGACAATTCATGCACTAAGGCAGTATATTTACTATTTATAGCTAATGTCCATTTGTTTTTTGACAATTTTTTTTGAAAGAAATTGGTTTATTGACATGTATCCCATAATTCTAACATATTATTATAAACTGAATCCTATAGGCCTTTCTTTGTAAAAAAAAAATGACATCAACTTTTTTTTCATTATTTTATTTTTTTCTAGTAGATTTTTTTGACGAAATATAACAAGGTTAATATAATATATGTTTTTATACTCCTTTTCAAAGAATGTTCTTATATTATATCATATTTTTATTTTATAGAAAAAAATTATATGGATATCAATAAATATTTGCAATCGTAAATAAATATTCGCTATCATATAAATACTTATAGATATAGACATAGACATTTTTCTATGAAAAATATAGACTTTGATACATCAAAGAAATTATTGTCCAATTCAGCATAGCAATCCATCATCATCCCTACTTGGCTGTTGCCATCCTTGTTTGAGATATTGATGACAAAAGCAACGAAGAAAAAGGTGACCTACCATGAGAGAAATGAATTCGTTTTTTTTCCTATGACAACTTTCATTGACTTTTAAATTATACATTTTAGAGCAAAATAAAAATTACCTGGCGATGGAAAATTGATATGGACGAGATACAGGACACAAATAATTCAATCAATTAATCGTACATATATTACCATGTAAATATTTGAAAATATATTTTACAAACTAACATAATTATTTGATATCATAATTGGATTTATCGAATGTATCTTAAAAAAATGTGCTCTAAATGTATACCAATTATGTAAAGAATGTATACATGTTTGGTGTTATTTTTTAAATCAGCAAAAGCATATTTGAATAGCATATATAAATGTTTGACATTTTTTCAGCAGTAAAATTTATAGTTCAAACAACTTTGCGAAGTTGGATCTCCTTCACTCTTGATCAAGGTCTCGTAAAGCTCTTTGTCAAGACATACTTATAAGGGGTAAAAAAATGTGGTCGTTACTTTTCTCACTCTTTTTCGGTGGCTTTTAGGGGAGCCAATTTTTTTTTTGGGTGGATCACAAAATTTATACAAGTAATTATACGATTCAAATGACTTGGAATCTGTAATAATAGACTCAAAACTAATAGTTGCATTGATTCTCCTTTCAATGGATCACCGACCAAAGCTGGATTAATTGGAATGAGTTGAGAAACAAAGAGTGAGAAGAAGGAAGTGTAAGTATATACATGAAGAGGGGACAAGAAGACAATGAGTTGAGTTTGTTCAAAAAAAACATAGAGAGAGTGGGTTGGATGGGCCAACATAAAATTTGTTTTAAAGTCATAGATATTTTTGTCATTTTACCTGTATAAAAAAAAATCTTTTTTAAGGGGGTGAGTCATGGCCAACCTATGCATTTGTAATGCTTCGTTATTGTTCTTCTCTCATCTCAAGCACCCTCTAATATTTTGAAAATACTCTCCTTCAGATTATATAATTTGAAACTTTCCTATAAATAAGTCTAACTCAGAAACTCTCTCGTTTTCAATAGTCACAGAAGTTGTTCTTTCACCACCCAAAATGAAAATTGTGTGATCCTTCAAGGTTTTTTTTTCTTCTCCAAGACATCATATTTCAAGCCTTCTCAAATACCAAAAACAAGGTGTGGTCGCACCGTCCACACTCTGAGCTGGTTCGCGCGGATTATATAATCCAAACTGGTTCTTGGTCAAAAAAAATTATAATCCAAACTAGTTAAGACTGTGTTAAAACTCATGCTTTGTAGGGTGACAAATAGTTCAAATGATATAATCTGAACCAACCAATTATAGGATTTTTCTATGGTCCACATTGCACTAACAGTTTATGTGGTCCACGACGCACAAAAACTTCTATAAATTGGTGCAGTTGTTTATATGTTGTAAACCACACCAAATAATCATGGACACTTCAATAATTAATCCGAACACCAAATTAGTTTGTAGTTTACTACAACGGGGAAAATTTAATTTGGTCAGAGTTCGAAATGATGTGACACTTTTTGGGTTGAAGGATCAGTTGGACCAAATCAACCGTCGACTCAACCATAGAGACACAAGGAGGGTGGATAATGTTGTATCGACATCCATCGACCGGATCAGATGGAAATTTCTAGTTTACTCAGATAAAACTCAAGAATGGCGACGATGTGAAAACCATGTACTCAATATTTGGCCGGTTCAGTACCAACTAACTAATCCAGTTAGACGTTTTCATTGGTATGATTTTTGAAGATATTTGAAATTTTTTTATTCAACCTAAGATATATGAAGGAATCCGGGCTTACATGGAGGAACTATATGAAGTTAGTTTGGCTGATATCTGATATGTTATGTTGTGTTTTATTATGTGTTTTACGATGTTGAATTATGTCGTTTAATATTTGAAATTGTTATATTTAATCTATGTAGATAAAATTAAATTACTTGTATTAAAACTCGGACTTTGTATGGTGAATGACAACTCGAATTTATAATCCGAATCTGTCGAGAACATGATTTTTTTTTGCGGTCCACTTTGCACTGATAGTTTATGTGGTCCACGATGCAAAAAAACTTGTATTAATAGACATATTTTGTTCATTTACTGTAAAACACAACAAAGAACTATGAAAAAATTATTCAGAAGATCCGAACACCAACAGGTTGTGATGAACTTGATATTGTTGTCCTGACGAAAGAAATATGTTAGTTGGCAGGACAACAAGATCAAATTCAAAAAAACATGTCAGAACACCTTCCCTTTCATCACCACTTAGCTTATTTTGTTGTTATATGCTTTTGAATCATGTCGTTTAATTTTTTCATGTGCTATGCACCATGCAAAATCCTCCAAAACTCAAGTTTGAACACATTCTTAGATAGTTCGAATTCTATAATCAGAATGCTTCTCTGAAGATTTTGGATTATATAATCAGAATCATCCTAAAATGTGGTATGCGGCGTTACATCAAAGGTTTAAACTGTTTGTGGTGTGGTAATTGCATTTTTGTTAACGTTTCCTTTGATTGTATTTAAATGTAGGAACATTGTATGTCTATAAATAGACTTTCATCTTTCAACATTTTCATTCATTCTTCACTTCTCGTCCATTCTAAAATTTTCTCTCTCGTTTTTAATTATGAGTGGTTTATGATATCATGGTCACTGCTGACCATTCATACGATCCCTGCAATTGCTTTGCAATTTTTACAGGGATCGGATAACAATCAACAAAGACCTTTTACATCAATTACATAACCATTGATGGGTTTCAACATATTTTAGATTGTATAATCCAAAAATCCATCTATAGGAGTTCGAAGTATATAATATGAACAAATGATATTTTAAAAAGAAAAAATAGGACGTTTTAAATAAAACCCATTGCTTTATGGTTTGAGGTGAAGACATGATGTTTAAACTCATTTACGCAGTTGTTCTTAACTCTATATATTGATCCAACTCAACAAGGATCTCCCTCATGACACAATAAATACCACTTTTGCATGTTATTCTGAAATATCTCCCAATGAACTCATTCAATTCAATGGTTAATCTCAGTTAACTCAAATTGTCTAAATTGTGGGATACATTGAGACACATACCAGAGACATGCACACACATATGTATACACACAAAACAACAATTAAATCCATAAATCAAATTTTCTTTTATTACAAAATCCTTGAATCAATTAAAAGTTGGAAGTGGGGAATATCCGAAGGAGTACCCAGAAAAAACCTAAACAAAAGTGAGTGCTATATAGCTAAGATGAGTGGATTGGTGAGAGTCATTTTCATTATCCTATCGAGCAAGTACAAAACAAAAACATGCCAAAATGACTCGACACTGCACACCACATATTCAATGCATGGTGGATTTTTCATTAATTAATATCTAATAGTATATGGACCCATATTGTATTATCATTGTGGACATTGATTGAATATGAGATAGAATATAGTGACACCTATAAGATAGATAGACCCAAATATATTTTGATGTTTTCGTGTATATTTTGAAGTATCATAATCCATCTAATTATAAAATTCAAAATAATAAAAAAATACGATAATCCCCTAAAAAAGAAAATACGACAAGACCCCAATATCTTTTTGTAATATATAAGTCATCGTGATTCATAAGCAATGTATCAGATCAAATAAAAAAGTCATCGTGGATTTTGTTTAGTTCAAGCCAATTAGTTGCATATTTTTTTTTTTTTAATTTTTTAATAGGCCAACATAAAATATATTATTAAACTGAAAAATTCTTTCAGCATAAGACGTGTCTAAAAAGAATTCAACAAGATCAAGTCTCTAATAATTATAGTTAAAATCAAACATAATATATTTCGATTTCAACCACCAAAATAAATGAAGTTTAACTTTTTCACCCTAAAGAATTCATTCTTCCTCATAGTTTTTTTTTTAGGGAAAAAAAAACTATGAGGAAGAATTCATAGTTAAAATCAAAATAACATATTTCGATTTCAACCATCAAAATAAATGAAGTTTAACTTTTTCACCCTAAAGAATTCATTCTTCCTCCTTATGCCGAACAAGGTTGTTTATGAGATTTTGGTGGCCTAAGGCGAACCTACAATTTGAGCCCTAACTAATAAATATATATAAACATCATACTTGATACAAAAAACTTTGAACTTTTTATTTAATATTCAAATGCTCATACAAGTACACATCCCTTTAAAAACTAAGCAATTTTCATTAGGGCCTAATAGGCCCCTAAAAAATATATTTGAGGCCTAAATTTCGTACTTATTTTTTGGGATTTAGGACGGTCGCCTTCTTCGTCCTGCCTCAGATACGACTCTGATGTGTCTATCTCTCTCTTTTCATATTACTCGCACAACTGAAAACCAGATAATGTTAAACTTTAAGTAAACAGCCTCCTAACCCAATATATTTTTTATGACTTTTTTACAACCGAACCTTAGACTTTGTCTACGTGTAATTCACTATATTTTGTGTGATTCAATTATAAGCTAAACCAGCCACCGGTCACATGTGAGCCTTGTTATTGTGCTCCATTTCAATATGAGTTCGACTTGGCATCATTGATCTACCCTTTATTTATTCATCATTTACGAGAGATAAACAAAGGGAAAGATTAATGAGATCCTCATCATTAAGAACCACTAATTTTAGTAAGTGAACATCATCAATAAGCATCACTAATTTTTCATTTTATGCCTATCTATTTCATAAATCAACAGTAAATAGAGTT
>Ga0315913_1001313_pt1 | contig 26999 bp, 11 predicted proteins | sample MpolsnodulesMG_FD_207736 | JGI IMG/M metagenome (GOLD analysis project Ga0315913, IMG submission 207736) | Medicago polymorpha root nodule microbial communities from Los Angeles, California, United States - small nodules | ecosystem: Host-associated > Plants > Roots > Nodule | place: USA...
AAAAATTGAAAAACTCGATAAAATAATAAGATAATAATTTTTCGGGAGATCCCTTTATAATTTTCGGTCCCAAGAAAATCATAAATTAATAATTCATAGAAACTGAAAAAAAATATATTACACTCTAATGAAATATGATTCAATAGTTGTCTGTTTTCCTTTAAAGTTCAAGTCTGTTTGAAGCTCATCTCTAACTTTTCTTATTGCATCCAATAACTCAGGTGTTGTATTTTTGTATTGTATTTTTCCAATGCATATGAACACAATAGTTACTAATTTACGTTGAGTCTCAAGGTTCGCTGCAATGTAATTCTAAGAGGCATAGACTAATTTGCCTTTTTGTTTGGTATGTACTGTATAATTACTTAAAAACTCTTTAAATTAATAATTATTAATTTATCGATAAATTAATAACTCTCTAAATTAATAAATTTCTCCAGTCCTGACATTATTAATTTATAGAGTTTCTAGTGCAATAAGGATACGAGGGAGTGCCAAAAACCAAGCTTTTCATTTTCTTGCTGACTCTTAAGATGTCATTCTCCGGCTTGGTGAATAATATCAATGAGATGCTCAACACAGCAGAGCCACCCTCAACCGTTGATTGTTGCATCTACAAGGTCCCTGCTGATATTCGCACACTCAATGAAAATGCATACACCCCCAAGTTCGTCTCCATTGGCCCCTTTCACCACCATTAGAGGTGTCAATAGAGCCTCAAATTTCAAAACCCACTTAAAAAAGTCCTCACCAAGCCCACTAAATTAAAGCCCCCTAATTGATCAAAATATTTAGGGTCAAGCCCACTCTAAAATCTATTTATTTGTGGGCCTATAAAAGCCCCACTATAAAGGTAAAAAAAAAGTTTTTTTTCTCGGCAAAAGAAAAAGTTTTTCGGTAAAAAAAAAGTTTTTCCGATAAAAAAAAGTTTTTTTTCTCGGCAAAAAAAAAAGTTTTTTTCCAGTAAAAAAAAAAAGTTTTTCGGTAAAAAAAAAGTTTTTCCGGTAAAAAAATGTTTTTTTCGGTAAAAAAAAAAGTTATTTGTTTTTTAAAAAAATGTTTATAGAAATTTTGGGGCTTTGGGGCCTTTTGATTTTTTTATTTGTGGACTTGCATGAATGTGGGCTTTTTAATCTTGTGAATTTTCAAACCCTCTTACTATGTGGGCTGGGGCCTAAACCTCAAAGCCCAATGATATTGACACCTCTAACCACCGTCACCCCCACCCCCAGGTCCAAAACATGGCACGTCAGAAACTCATTCAATTCAAAGCTTTTCTCCAACGAACCGATGCATGTTTAAACACCTTGTTCAGCTACATAGATTCTATCTTATATGATTTCAAATGCTGTTATTCCGAATTCCTACCATTTTCTCATGATGAACTTGTGAAGTTAATCTTAATGGATTCCGCTTTTATAATTCAACTTTTTTGGACATACGCTTATGATCATATTCTCTTTAAACCTTGGTTAGCTAATGGTATAAGATCAGATTTATTGTTACTTGAAAACCAGCTTCCCTTTTTCGTTATTGAAAAAATTTACAGTCTTTCATGTTCCAGAGACAATAGTCACTAATGCAAATCAGAGATATAAGACCTGATTTTTAAATATTTCATATCTGTTTTTGTCCAAAAGTGGTCTTAAATCTCTAAAAAAACAGGTATTGTATTCTTGATTTGCACTGGTGAGTGTTCCTTTTCTTAAATTAACTATTAATTATTTTCAATATTTTAATAAATCAAAATTATATTTTCTTAGTAATAATGATAATAGTTTAATGCACTTCACTGATCTGATTAGGATATTTCATTTGCATTATCCTAGTAGAATTCAGCCGAGTAGAGAGGAGATCGACGAACAGATAATACATCTACCGAGTGCAACTGAGTTATTAGAAGCTGGAGTTAAGTTTAAAGTGAACACTAAAAGTGAGTGTTTACTTGACTTGAGGTTTTCGGGAGGAGTTCTTGAAATTCCTCAACTTTTAGTTGACGATGATACCGAAACCTTATTTCGGAATATGGTTGCTTTGGAGCAGTGTCATTACCCTAGTGTGTCATATATTACTGATTATGTTGCTGTTTTGGATTACCTTATAAACACTGGCAAGGATGCGGATATACTTGTTCAGAACAAAATACTGGAAAATATGCTTGGAGACAGTGATTCTGTGGCTAACTTGTTTAATGGTCTTTCCAAATATGTTATACATTTTAATATCAGTCTTCAATTCTCTATTCTTTGCAAGGAATTGAATACTTTTTGTAGGAATCCTTGGCGTCAGTTGATGTTGACGTTGAAGTTGAAGTCCACTCTGATGCGTGATTACTGTAGTACTCCTTGGCAAGCTGCTGCTTCCTTTGCTGGAATCTTACTACTTGTTCTTACTTTAATTCAAACAGTTTGTTCTTGCAAGCAGTACAACAACCTAATGCCTCCTAGTGATCTCTTTCATTGTTGAGTTCATAATTATTGTTATTCTTATTATCACCAATGTACGTTGTTTGTTTCAATGGTTTCATCATCTTTTGTGTGTTCTGTACTTAGATTGAAATTGTAGTTTGCATGTGATTTTTATGGAATTGATTTAGGTGAAAAAATGATTTTAACATAACATGATACATGTTTGAATACCTTCATTGAAATGTGATTTTTTATAATTAAAGTTGTTTGGATAATTTAAATCAAAATTACTTTTGAGTGTGAATTTACCACCACTGGTTTTAATGATTAAAAAAGAAGAGGAATTTCAATAAAATAAGATATTGCAACATTTGACTAAATGGTAAATTGATTACCAGGTTGCATCAATAAGTTGTTGAAGGCTGAAGTGCTTTTCTTTGGACGCAAAAACTACCCATATTAGCTCCAACCTTAAATCGATTTTGAAACGACAATCACGTAAAACTATTAAGAGCCACCAAACAAGTTGATTTATTTAGTACATAAATCACATTTGACCATGTGAACTCACAACCAAACAAGCTTGACATTTATAGTCTTCATTTTACCGAAACTATCCATTTTACTCATTGTGTTTGTACTATTTCGGTTTCAGTTTTTACTTCGGAAAACTTCATGATTGTTTTCTGGTTTAATAATTATTTTTGGAAATCTTGTTGAATGTTTTTCAGTATTATCATTTGTTTCGAAAAGGTTTAAAAACGGTTTCTATGTACTCTATTCGTCACAAGTTGTAAAACGGTTTCCATGTACTCCAGTGGTGCCAGGACCCTAGCTTAGGGGGTTCAAACTTTTCATTAAAAAAAAAAAACTAATAATTTCATGAATATGATGTTGATAAATAAATTCATGGTCATACTACAATATTTTTTCTTAATTTTTTTTTTCATAATCTTCTACGACAACAAAAACAACAATGAAATTAGAAAGTTCATAATCTCGCAACTCTAAATTTGTTGATTATCCTTTTAACGGATAATCATAAGGATATGAAGTAAACACGAGTTAGATTTATTCAACGAAATGAGCAGAAATATCATATTATTTTACCCATAGAGTTCAGGTATGCTCCATTTAGGCTAAGCTCAATTTACTCCATTTAGGGTACGAATGCAAGACATGTGGCAAAAAAATATCTAACGGTTGAGATTTTAAATTAAAAAACAAATATTTGTTAAATAAATACATAATAACAACAAACAAATTATATTCCCATTCTTAAAAAAAAAAAAAATCATAATCCCTTCTTCTCTCATATTGTCGTCGCCTGCGTGCAAACGAATCATGTACCTCTCTCTTCTCATTTGACCTTCTTCCTTCTCTTATGCTTTCCTTTCATCATCTCTTCTCTCAACTCAGATCCTTGTTTTTCTTTTACCCATCTCTTCTTCATTCCTTTCTAATACAATACAAATTTTCTTTTTGTAATTTTAATCAACAATTCTGGTAGATTTTAATTTCAATTTTGGAGAGGAGCTATGTTCTGAAGATTGATTGTGACTGCTATGAGAAGAAGAGGAACCTGGTTTGTTATTTTGAGGGAATTATTGTGTGTTTTTATTAAACAAATATTTGTTTTTTAATTTAAAATCCTAACCGTTAGATATTTTTTTACCACATGTCTTACATCCATATCCTAAATGGAGTTTAGCCTAAATGGAGTATACCTGAACTCTAGATACTCATTATCATCCCTACATGTATGTGTAAAAAATTTTACATATAATCTTTACAAATTTAATAATAATAAATAATCAAATATAAAATATATATATATATATATTGTGAAGACTAAATAAATCGTTCTTTTATAAATCTAAATGATTCAATCAATTAGTTTAACTATTTTCACAAAATACTCCAAAATAATCTGCCTTATCCAGCAATATTTTATCTTTTTATCAAGAGTATGTTTTATAAATGCAATTAACATACATTGTTTTTGGTAGACAAAAAAAAAAACATACATTGTTTTCTTCGGTTAAAAAAAGAAATGGGCCACATACTGAAAAGCTCAAAGTGGACTATAGAAAACCCTAAATAGTCTTCATGCTTGCATCTACGGGATATTTTTTTTGCATTGCCTGCATATCCTCTGTTTACCCTCTCCTGTGTTGTTTCATCTCTTAGGTTCTTTGAGTTAAGGTGCAAGAACAATATTTGAGGGGATTCAAAAAGTAAAATATATTAGATTTACGGGTATTTTTTTCGAGTTCAGGGTGTTCACTTGAACCCCCTCAACATAGTGTAGCTCCGCCCCTGATGTACTCTATTCGTCACATATTAGAAACTCCTAACTAATGTCGTGTCTCTCGCATGTGTTTTGTTCCATGGTGAATTAAAAAACTGTTTTTCAATTAATTGATTTTATGGATAATTTAGATCAAAATTACTTTTAAGTGTGAATTTACCAAAACTAGTTTCAATGATTAAAAAAGAAGAGGAATGTCAATAAAATTAGAGAGTGCAACACTTGACTAAATGGTAAATTGATTACCAGGTTACATCAATAAATTGTTTAAGGCTGAAGTGCTTTTCTTTGGACGCAAAAGCTACTCATATTAGCTCTAACCTTAAATCGATTTTGGAAGGACAGTCATGTAAAACTATTAAGAGCGACCAAACAAGTTGATTTATTTAGTACATAACTCACGTCTGACTATGTGAACTCACAACCAAACAACCACGACATTGATTTTTTTTTTTTACCATATACCGCTACATTTATACTCTTCTCCATTTTACCTAAACTATCCATTTTACACATTTCGTTGAACTATTTCGATTACAGTTTTTATTTCAGAAAACTTTATGATTGTTTTCAGGTTTAATAATTATTTTTGGAAATCTTGTTGATCATTTGTTTCGAAAAGGTTTAAAAACAGTTTCTATATATTCTCTTGACGTTTTGATCATTTCAAATGTATTAAGAAATATAATTAATTTTGTATGTGAAAAATATATTATGAGTTGTTTTACAAAATTGTTCTTAATAAATGATATGTGAAAGATAATTTAAAAAAAAAGAGTAATAAATAATATAAGATATACTTTTAATGTTTTATTCATATTATAAAATAACTTTTTTTTTTCAGAAGCGACATATAATTTGAGAGGAAAAGAGTAATATTTTATACCTACGAAAGATATAAAATTATTACAACCAATTAATGCATATAAACCAACCAGCCAGTTAATGCAAATATATAAGGTAGCTAGAGGTAAATTTTATAGATGTAAGGAAGGTAGCCAAATGTAAATTAAAAAGATGTACTGAAGGTCTGAATTAAATAGATGTACGGAAGATCCGTAGAATAAACGTACTAATGAGAAAGGTGGGTGTAACTAACCAACCAACCAATTAATGGGAGTAATTCATATAAACCAACTATCCATTATATTTAGAAATTTTTTTTTAACTTTTACTATTTTTTATTGAATAAAATTTATGTGGTCTCACTATTTTATATGGGACTAATTTTTAAAGTATAAAATTCATATAAGTTTTATCGAATAAGAATACGTGTGTCAGATAGTATTAAGAAAATAATGTCTATCATCAACTAATAAAATTTGAATTTTCACATAGACATGGGAAGGAAGGCAGGTGGAAGTAAATGTAATAAATGTAATTCCTCTCAATTTCAAACTTTTATCTATCTAAATTTATGTTAAATAGTATGAAAATCCTTGTCAAGCGCGAACTAGAATTTCGTCATGTTTGAAAGAGAGAATATTGTGATGTATCAAATATTAATTAAAGTCTAACATTGGATAAAAGAGTGGAAGTGGAACAAACAAATAAGTGAAAATTAGGTTGATAGAGTGGTAAATCACTTACTCGGAGAGTTTGAAACTTGATAGGTAAATGTTGTTCTGGCAAGTGTGAGTTAAAATTTCAAGTTGTATGAAAGAGTAGATGTTGCAACGAGTGAATAGGCAAAAAAAAATGAAATTGTAAATTTCGTCAAAAACCGCTCTAACTTTTAAGAAACTTAAAAAAAAAAACCTCTGAAATTGTCAAACGTAATCAGTTACTCCTCTTTGTTTGTTTTGGTTGTTAAACCTTGTGACATGACAGTTAACGGGACATGTGGCACCTCCACATGTATTGAATGTTATACCACATCATAGGAGTAATTGACTTTCTTTTCTTTGTTTTTTGTTTTTTTTCCCTTAAATATATTTTTTGTCTAAAATCTTTGTGCGATTATAAAAATAGGCAAACACTCCCCCTCAAATTTAACACTTATATGTAAATACCCCTCAAATCTAAACTTATGTAGCAGATAGGTAACTATCTAATCATAAAAGATACTAACATTAGTGTTGAGAGACAAGCAAATTATGTCTACTATGCTATAATATGTCAAAAATATAAATATAATTGCAACACAGGATTAGCAACCAACCCAGAATGCTGCAATTCTTTTGTCAAGGTACAATATCTCATTATTTTACATCACCTATCAAACCTCCGATATGAAGACAATGTTAAAAGAAGAAAAGTATAAATAAAATGTCAAACTTTGATTCTGGCATGCTCTCTTCTTCAGCATGCTCTCCTCCTGACGATTTATGCTCTTCCCCCTGCACTTTTCGCTCGCATCCAGCCAAATTACTAACCAAAATACCCCTGCATTAGTTAACTAACGCAAGTGTAAAACTATGCATTAGTTAAGTAACGCTACGTCACTTAAAATGCGCATGTGTAAAACACTGTGTGAGTAAACTCACGGAGAATGGTAACACATGCGCCAGTTAACTCACGCTCTACTGATATATAAGTACAACATTAAATGTTGTACTGATATGCATTCAATGCAAAGTGTGTCACTAATGACTCGTAATCTTTACACGCTCATAATTGAACCGAATTACGCCATTTTAACAAGATTATCGGATACTACGACATAATCGATCAAAATTACACAAAAACATAGTTTTTCTCACAATCACATAATCACACGTAACGATCCAAACGGTCCAAATTACACAACTTCGCCGGTAATGACCTGTAATCACTTAAACACACTTAACGATACGTAAATGATCCAAATTACATGAATATGCACTTAAATTCTCAAAATCACATAACGGTTCAAATAACCAAAATTCATCGTTTTTCCTCAAAATCACATAATCACATATAAATGATCCAAATTACACAAATTCGTCGTTAATGACTCGTAATCCCTTAATTGCACATAATGACACATAAATGATCCAAATTACATCAATTTGTCCTTAAATTCTCAAAATCACAATATCTCTCATAAACGATCCAAATTACACATAAAAGTAAACAATACGAACACAAATTCGAACAAATTACGATATTACACGTTAATAACCTATCTAAGAAGTCTAGTGACATTCCTATATTTTCCTCTTCTTCCATGTTTTCCATGACTTCAAATTCTTGTTCCTTTTTTTAGAGTGGTAGTATCATCACAAACAATTGGATTGTGCTCATTTGTTGGTTTTTTTGACGGCTTTGGTTCCTTAGACATGAGCTCATTGAAGGCGTCTTGTCTATCCAAAAACGCAAAATGCCAGTTCTCCGCCTCACCAATCTTGTTGTTCATCCACTCCTTACAACTCGGTGGTAACAGACAACCTTCCTTCAAAATAACATGAAGATAGTGGTCGGGAATTAAGCAAAGACACATGGTATTGAAATGTGGATTAAGTGGTGGAGCACTTCGGATTGGGAAATATGTCTCACATACACCACCCATTTCGGGCAAAGTCAATAGAACAGCGACTCTTTTGAAGCAAGAAGCAATAATGTGACCCATATCCGGAGTGGTCAACCACTTATCTATCGGCACAATACCACTTGTACATTTTGAAGGCTATAAACCATTCAAGATTTTGTTATAAAGCTCCTCCGTGTCATATATCGGCATATAGTCACTCTTATGATTTCTCAACTCATGAATAAGTGATTGATGAACCAATACATGATCTTCCTCATCCATCCCCAAGTGCCTAGCTATGACCTGGAATCCACAATTTCTTCAACAAAAGGTCTCATGATATTTGGAATTTGTGAAATGTATGGGATATCCTGAAACGGTTTTGAGGTAGACGATGAAGCTTGTGAGCGGGAGTAAGTGCCAAGGTGTGCATCTTTCCTCTTTAGAAGTGACCTCTTGGGTTGTGAAGGTTGACTATCCAGATTTTGAGAATCAATAGTCTCCCACCTAGAGGGGATTCGACCCATTGATGACACTTTGAGTGTAGTCCTCTTCCTTATAGGTGCTCCCTTGGTTACCGCCTTTTTTGAAGGTGGACATAAATTTGTGTTGGAACAAAATGTGTTTAACATTACCCTTTGAGTTTTGATGATAACAAGGTATTAAAAATTGTCAATTGGATATGCTAATATTTATTCAAGTATGCAGGACCATAGATAAAAATTTAGTGTCTCTAAATTCAAGCATAGGTTCTGAAGAACAAACGAGAGCAATGGAATCAACAAGAAGGAGACTTGAAGCATCTAAAGAAAAGAGGTTCTGAAGACAAGAAGTTCTAAAGACAAGAGATCCAAAAGAAGCTGACGTCATCAGAAGCACTCTCATCATCAGAAGCTAGTTCACCAGAAGCTGACGTCATCAGAAGTTCTGAAGATCATCAGAAGCTTAAAGACTGAAGAATTTCAAGTGTTATTCAAATGATGATTTAATCACGCCTATCATTGAAGAAGACTAGAAGAATGTAGCAACGACTAATTCAAAAGAATTTGAAGGCATTGGATGTTTATTCTTTGGAGAACGTTGAAAAAGGACAATTGTACGAAGTGTACAACCACTATCTCCACTACTCTATTTTTGTGTTTGCTAGTACAAGAACGACAGTTGTGCCTGCACCGGTTTTCCTTCATACTTGGAATGGATTTGAAATTGCTCCTTCATAGGACATCAACCAAATTAGGCAACATATCATTTGTGATTTGATCAAGCTTCAAACGACTCTTTTTCGATGTGCTGGCAATCTACAACGTCTCTTCCACATCTCTTTATAAAGGAGTGAAGACCAGAAGAATTGTAAGACTCGAACAACAATTTACAAGTGCCAAAACTCTGCTGAAATTGTTCTACATCAAAGTTCACTTAGAATTTCTTAACAACTTTCATATCTTAGAAATTCTAGAGTCTTAAGAGTCTGTATCTGATTTGTATTGTGAACACCACTAATTGTATATCAAGTGTTCAACCTCAAACAAATTTCTTTGTAATTCTGTTTGAATAGAAGTCTCTTGCAGTTGTGCTTGAGCATAGAAAGTCTATTGATTTTGTTCTTGAGCATAGGAAATCTCTTGCAGTTGTGCTTGAGTAATTTGAAGTCTCTTGCTAGTTGTAGCAGTGAGCAGTTGTAATCAGATATTACATTTTAGTGAACTCTCCTTGGAAGTGCACGGGGGACAGGACTACTTCCGGTTTGTGGAAGAAACCTGTATAATTGCTTCGTGTCCTTCTTCTCTCTCTCTCTCTCTCTCTCTCTCTCTCTCTCTATTTTTATCCGCTGCATTTAGATTCTGATTATCATATCAGAAGCTTAAATCTATCTGTTTCTGATTAGTGACTTCAGTAGGAGAAAACGAAGAAAAAGCTAACACAATTCAACCCCCCCTTCTTGTGTTTTTCTCACCTTCAAAGCAGACATACATAAAGATGAAGAAGATGGCAGAGAGAGGAAGAAGACACACACACACACATATATATAGAGAGAGATATAGATAGAGAGAGAGAGAGAGAGAGGAAGAAGATGGAAACAATGGTTTTTAACTTTCAAATTTTGTTATTTAGGTATTTTTAATTTCGTCTCTCTGTATCTTTTCGTTTTTGGTTTTGGTCTCTGTAATATAGTCAATGATCATCTGTCACGACACATAAGTGTTTTTTGCAATGTCATCCTTCGCCACGTCAGCGGCCGTTAGACACTTGGGCATTTTTGTAGCGGAAGTTGACGGGAGGGATGAAAATCAAAACGTTTATAACTTACAGGAATTGTTTTAGAACAAAAACGATACATGAACGAAAACCAAAAACACACGAACTTACATGAACAATTTACGTATTTAAGCCTTACATTTTTAAACACATGCCTGGACCAAAATTGAAAGACAAAAACTAACTTGAAATGGACTTTCGTAAAAAAAAAACACTTGAAAATGGGTCTTAAATTTACACTGCATGATACTAATTCATCTGATAAATAAAGATTAAAAGAATCAACAGAATTAAACTATCGAAAATGATTAAACTCTCACAATACGGTAAATTAATACTCTCTCTGTCTCATAATAAATGAGTTATTTGCAAAAAATTATTATCCGAAAATTTTTGAGCTCTTATACATGAATCACCTTAGGTGGCATACACCCTTTTACACCCACATACATTTGTGACATGTGGCAAAAACATTGAAAGAACCGATGAAAAGTGGTGATGATGTGAAATTACTAAAATAACCCTAGCTCATGGAGTGTACATGAGAGGTGTATAAAAAAGGGTGTCTACCTATCTTTTTTCATAAATTTTAGTGGATGTTTTTGATTTTACAGTCGAGAGACCTGTTTAAAAAAAAACTTTGTCCACCTTTAAATGAGTTTGAATGTACAGGAAAAGTAATATTTTATGTCGCTAAAAAAAATAGTACTCCCTCCCCTCCTGTCCTTTTTATAATAAAAGAACCAAAAATCATCAAATAATTTATGTAGTCTAGAAGTATACTCTTTCAAAAACATGTCAAAATTTTAGAAGAGAGAGATGAAAAATAACACCAAAATAAAGTGATGTGAATTAGTTTGTTAGGTATATATCGTAAGATCTTCTTATAAATAATTGCATTAATCCATTTTGCCATCTTAGGCTACACCTTTCTTCTAATAAAAGGACCATGATTGGCTCTATCAAGCCACCACCTTGCTCTCTATGATTCCATTGACTTACGAACGACAGATATTGCAAATGGTACAATATGCATTTAACTTGGGAATCTTATCATCAGTGTATGCTAGTAAATGAATGTCCCTAACACCAAAAAAAATTCTATATTTTCTAGGTGTAACTAATGCATTTTTTTGAAACCTTGTCCTCAATGCTTTTTAAAAGATGCGGCATGCTTTTCTTTTTTTTGTGAAATAACCATATTTAGCCTGTGTGAAGTAATGATGAAATTATGTCATTATTAAACCATGGTACAAAAAACACTTCCTCGTGAGCCTTTCTTTTTTTTTTCTTTCCATATAGAACTCGCTATAACTACATTATATAGAGAGATTAAAAGGACTCACCATGCAGGGAATAAAAAATCACTCATTTGACAAGAAGTATAAATAAAGATAAAAAAAAAGTCTATGAATTTGAAAGAGTAAAAGATTCAATGGAGTTTGAGAGAATTGCAGATAAATGAGATGAAGATTGTAAGTTCGAAAAAAAGTTTAGACCTCAATGTATTTTGTCCTTGCTTATATTCAATGCAAAAGAGAAATCTTTAACATTTGTTCTTTGAGACTAAGGAATCTCGCGAACTCGATTAACATCAAGTTGAATCCTTTTCCGACCACAATTTTTTGTCATGTGTGTGGCAATGGCAAACATGTTGACTATACCAAACTTGACACGTAGTATTCCAAATGTTGACCATACCAAACTTGACACGTAGTACTCTATCTAGTCATTATTATAAACAAAAATCAAATTTTTAAATTCATTCAATAAATGATGTATTTGGTTTATAAGCTTAAAAAGATGATTATTGCTTATAATAACGACTAGAGGGAGTATATGTTAAATAACGCCTTCCTTCTTTCGGGTGTGTGTCTATCATATGATTACTTGGGCAGTCGTTGGAAATATTCTTTTTGGTCTTTGTTATACTCTATCCGTTATAAATTATATGTCATTTAATTAGGAAAAAAATTCAAATTATATGTCATTTTACAATATCAATGAATAATTAATGCTTATTTTTCTATTATGTCATTTACTATTTATTACTTTATTGCATTTCTTAATATAAGTAAAATCATAGAATGCCAAATAATTTGGAACAGAGAAAGTAAATAGACAAACCAAAAAACATCAAAAAACAATGCAATAATTGGAAAGTTCTATGGTGAAGTCATGAGAATGATTTTTCTGGTGAAGTTATTATCATTTTTTGGTTATAGTTTGTATATTATTATTATTATTTTTGTTATAGTTTGTATATTATTATCAATGTATATGCATTACTCACTATAATTATTTCACGTCAAAAAAAAAAATTAACGTTGAGCATATAAAATAATAAGGGTAAGGATGAACATATAAATAAGGGTAACGATGATCATATAAATTTATTTATAATTATCTATAATTTAGGTTTGAGCTTATAAATAAGAACGAATAAAATATGAATACCTTAAAAAAAAAGTATAAATGTTTCAATACACAAATGTCCAGATTTATACAAGTATAATTAAATTATAAAAGGGTAAGAATGACTTTTTGATAAATTAATAAGGGTAAAAGTGGAAGAAAAAAAGAGAGAAAAAGTAATTTATGTTTTCTATGAGGACTGATTTGTAATAAGGAAAAAATTGGACTTAGAGTAGTCCATCAACGTACAATAAATGATATGATATCAAAGTGATATGGCATCAACGTACAATAAATGATATGTTTTCAAACCTTTTAGGACCATGTATTGACAGGTGGCGATTATAGGTTCCTCAAAGTCGTCTACAGCTTAGGATAGGTGGAACACACTGAGACATCCCGTCTCACCCCAATCCCTTTATTTATTTTCAGATAAGCAGATTGTTCGCAAGCAGAAGGGTTCGTGCCGGAGATTAGTAGGAGGAAGCCAGATGTTTTACCTTTATTTACACATTTGTATTGTACAATAAGTATATATTTATCAGATGTTATATTTTATCAAATGCCATAAGAAAATAAAACCATGAATTTGAAGCTTGAAAATTCATATGCAAATAGACCAAACGGACAAAATTGAAATGAAAAAAAGATAAAGGACCAAATTGTTACCTAAAATTAAATTGAGGGACTAAAATTGTAATTTTGCCTATTATTAATCTATGTGAATTATGTATTAATATTTTATAGGAAAGATTGAAAAATAGAATATCCAATATACTTTTGGGCTAGCTCTATCATCCGCCTTTCATTTCTTCTCATATTTTTCAATTCTCTTATTCCAATTTCAATATTTCATCTTCTTTACTTTTCAGAATTCTATCAATTCTCTTAGATGGGAAGAAATTTGGGTATTCTCTTAAACCTTTGTAGAGAGGTAACCACTCTTCTTTAGCTCTTATAATTCACATTCTACAGCTCTTGTAATGTTTGTTCTTGGTTTTATTTTTTCTAAATTTCACGAGGCTCAAGGGATAATTTTTTTCTACAACTCTTATTTTTTTTCTAAATTTCTTGATTTTATCAATAGGGATAATTTTCTAATTTTCTAAAAAAAAACTGGGTAGTAGTATTAATCAATATCCTTAGATTATGCACTTCAGGAAAAACTATTTTAAAAAAGATTCTTTTTTCTTTTGTGGATAAACGACTATGAATAAACGATATCAAGAAGAATAAGGGAGTGAAGGTTCAAGTGGCAAGTGAATAGAGATGATATGATTTAAATATTGCTTCTTGTAAATTAAATAGTACTAATAGAAAACTAAAGGTTGTTACGGCTGTCAAGTATCAGTTGTTTTTGTCACTATTCTACCCAAATGTCAAAAAGTCTACCACCTAACCTATGTGATATGGTGGCGCGCAAAATTTAAAAAGTACTGCAAGTTGTGTCAATAATTTAATCTGATATACTGTTCACGAAACACATAGGCGGCGGAAATTAAACATAATCGGAAAGAAACTATACCTAGAATAAAATATTAAATTTCTTGCGAATAAGATTATTTTGACTATGTTTCAAAATCATGGGTGTTGTTTCATTTTCTGATGGCTTCTACCCAACCAGTTTTATCACTACCAGAATTTGTGATAAGGTGAGAACCATTGATTATGTTGGTAATAAAACATGAGATAATGCAACAAAGAAGATTTTAATCCTACATTATTTAAGCATTGCTAAATAATAATAAAAAAATTAATTACTGATAAGTTTTTATAGGGTTAAAGTGTTTAATCACGTGGTTTATCTCTTTCCATATCTTTACCTTCAATGATCTGATTACAGTGTGAAGATGACTCATGACTCATGACTCTAGTTGAATTTGAAAAGTCTGGCATTTTGATGCAATCCGTCCAAGTTATAGGTAAAATTTCATGTATGTGTTCAAATAATTATTGTGTTTTATTGCAATTGAAGCCTTCCAAACTTATGTTTAAACAACAGACATTGTCTACGCAATTTCTGCCTACAAATTTAGTGAAAACAATATCTACAATGTTTATAAAACATATTTAGGTTAAGTTAGCAAACTTTAATCCAAAAATAATTCAAGCAAATCAGTTTGAAACTTTTATTATATGAAAAAATTGCCAATTTTGTTGTCTTGCTTACACCAATTCATTAGGCACTTACCAACTTAGTTACAACTCTCATTAGCTATATTAGTATACTTTGAATGAGATATTCCATCTGCAAAATTGAAACTATATCAGTGTCCTTTAAATGAGAGATCCCATTTGCAAAACTGAAGAGGATGATGAAATTAATTAATACCATAAAAAGGATGTATATCAGATTTTTGATGAAAACATTTGTATAAGTGAAGAGCAAAAAACTATGAGGTTAAACAATGAAGTTTGTAATGGTGAACAATTTCTCGCCTATTTCTTCATGTTTGTTGTTTCTCTTTTATCACCTTTTTCATGTAATAGCTTTTCTAATCATTTTCACTCTCTTCAAATAATTCTGCAGGTAAAGGAAAAAAAAGGAAATAAATGAGAGGTCCATTGGAAAGCTGGACCTAAACATAATGAGAAAAAAAAACTGTGGTTAGTTGTTTTTTTGAAGCGCAATGAGATTATGGGCCAATTGAAGATTTCCATGGCAAAGCAATACATGGAGGTGAAAGGAAACGGAAAAGGGATGAAATGCATTGCAACAAAACCAATATATATAGCACAATGAAAGCAAATAAGACAACTAATAGAGTAGGTAATATATGGGGAAACTTTATTGTTGTTTAGCATCGCAAGTGGATGCACAAAAAAAACAAAAGCCTTGCAAATTGTGTTTAATTTAATCTGATAATATAGCTTGAATAAAATATTGCAACTTATTCATGAATCTACATGAGTGGGAAAATTTTGCTGCTGTGGTTAAGATTATTGATTCTTTTGTTAAGGTACAACATCTCATTATTTTACATCATCTATCAAACCTCCAATATGAAGACAATGTTAAAAGAAGAGAGGTATAAAAGCAACTAAACAAAAGAATTAATCACCGAAGTGCTCAATCCTTGTCTGCCCTCCCTTTATACACAATAATTAACCACCGAAGATAATGTCAAATTATAAATAAATTGGCAACAAACGATTCTGAATTTTAACTATATGAATAAAAACAACAAATGTACTAAAAAGTAATGAACAAATGTAACTACTGACAAATTTTAAACAATTTTTATAACTAAGATTTTAAATTAAATTAGTTAAAACTAAAACACTACATGACAACAATCTCTCCCTTCTTTGCCTTTTCCTCAACGTATAAGTGAAATAACACATATACCTCATGTCTTAAAACTTTGGGTAAATGTAAATCTCATATATGTGATTGCTCTTATTCTAATGTGATAACACGTCTAAATGTAAATCCAATTGTCTCTTTAGTTCAAACTTCATAGTACCATGGAAAAAAAAACCAGGTCACAACGAATCTAAATGTCGCTATGAATTCCATATGAAAATCCTACTTATCCATCCATTATAGATTTGTAAACAGAGAACAATATTGTCTATACAAGAATTAGAAATATTGATTGGCATGTTCTTGGAATAGGTCAACAGTGCTATGATAAATCCAGAGTACTGCATTTATTACCCTCTACCCAAATTCAGAGTACTGCATTTATTATCCTTTACACAAGTGGTCTTGAGATCGGTTATAAGTTTTTGAGCTATTTTTATGCTCATTTGATTTTTTTTCTTCTCCTTTTTGGTTCATTTGATTCGAGGGGTAATCTTGACGCAACTGGTAAAGTTGTTGTCATGTGACTGGAAGGTCACGGGTTCAGGTCCTAGAAACAGCCTCTTGTGTAAAAAACAAGGTAAGGTTGCGTACAATACACCAAATGGTGCGACCTCTTCCCGAACTCTGCGTATGCGGAAGCTTTAGTGCACCGAGTTGCCCTTTTTTGTTTCATTTGATTCGAGCCATCGAGCTGAACCGAATGGTTAATGAGTTTGAATTGAGTCGAGTCCAAATTAAAAAAAAAAAGTTTGTAACGAACTTAAATTTCGAGTTGATCTAATTCTTATCAAACTGAGCCGAACTAAACAAGGATCGACTCAACTAGTTTCCGACCCTACCCTCAATACTTTTTAAAAGATGCATCATTATTTTTTATCCATCCATCAAAAACAATTCAATCATTAATCATTTGCAACTATTTGAATATTTTTACGAATATATTTTTATAAATTTTTTGAAATAATGATATCATAAAGACAAATATTAAATAAGAAATATAAAAATCATTTTGAAAATCTTTATATAACAAGGACACGAGGTTCCAAAGACAAAGCTTTTCATTTTCTTGCTGACCTCTCAAGATGTCATGCTTGGTGGATATCAATGCGATGCTCGACAGACCAGAGCCACCTTCAACCGGTGACTGTTGCATCTACAAGGTTCCCTCTAAACTTCGCAAACTCAACGAAGATGCATACACCCCCACTGTCGTTTCCATTGGCCCCTTTCACCATGGTCAACCCCAGCTGCAAAACATGGAACGTCACAAACTCATTTACTTCAAAGCTTTTCTCCAACGAACCAATGCATGTTTAAACACCTTGGTCATCTACATAGAATCTATCTTATCTGATTTCAATGGCTGTTATTCCGAAACCCTACCATTTTCTCATAATGAACTTGTTATGTTAATTTTAACCGATTCCGCTTTTATAATTGAATTTTTTTTGAGAACCTGTTGTGAAGGGGATACCTTTAAACCTTGGTTAGATAGTCATATAACATCAGATTTATTGTTACTTGAAAACCAGCTTCCCTTTTTCGTTATTGAAAAAATTTACAGTCTTTCATTGAGTTCTACCAATGCTAGTGTTCCTGACACTATGATCCCTTCTTTTCTTCAACTCACTATTGGTTGTTTTGGTTGTTTTGGTTATTTCAAAGCAAAATTGGCTTTTGATAATGGTGATATTAGTATAAGGCACTTCACTGATCTGATTAGGATATTTCATTTGTATCATCCTATTGAAAGTCGGCCGAGTAGAAACCGGATCGATGAACAGATAATACATCGACCGAGTGCAACTGAGTTGGTAGAAGCTGGAGTTAGGTTTAAAGTGAACACTAAAAGTGAGTGTTTATTTGACTTGAGGTTTTCGGGAGGAGTTCTTGAAATTCCTTCATTAATAGTTGAGGATCGGACCGAAACTTTATTTCGGAATGTGGTTGCTTTGGAGCAGTTTCATTACCCTGATGAGTCATATATTACTGATTTTGTTATTTTTTTGGGTTACCTTATAAATACTGGTAGGGATGTTGATATACTTGTTCGGAACAAAATACTGGAAAATTGGCTTGGAGACAGTGATTCTGTGGCTAACTTGTTTAATGGTCTTCGCATAAATGTGGTACATACCAATATCAGTTCTCAATTCTCTATTCTTTGCAAAGAATTGAATGCTTTTTGTAGGAATCCTTGGCATAAGTTGAAGGCTACTCTCAGGCGTGATTATTGCAATACTCCTTGGCACACTGCTGCTTCCATTGCTGGAGTCTTACTACTTGTTCTCACTATAATTCAAGCAGTTTGTTCTGTCTTGCAAGTACTACAAGCCTCCTAATGATTTCTTTCATTGTTGAGTTCATAACTATTGTTATTGTTATTATCACCAATTTACGTTGTTTGTTTCAATGTTTCATTATGTTTTTGTGTTGCATTAGATTGAAATTGTAATTTCATATAAATAGGTGTTATGCTAAATAGGAAAGCAACTTGATCATGTTGTATTGTTGTTGAACAAAATTGGTCTCATAGTGTTGGTAGCAAAATCTACGGGTGCAGGTAGATACTCCTAACTAATGTCTTGTCTCGCATGTTTTTGGTTCCTCGGTAATAAAAATTGTTTTTGAATGAATTGATTTTATAGAATTGATTTAGGTGAAAAATGAGTTTAATGTAACGTGATTTATGTTTTAATACCTTAATTGAAAAGTAATTTTTCATTATTCAAGTTGTTTGGATAATTTAGATCAAAATTACTTTTGAGTATGAATTAACAAAAAATAGTTTAAATGATTGAAAAAGAAGAGGAACATCGATAAATAAGAGAGTGCAACACTTTACCGTGGTGTGTAAGTGTGAGTAATTATGTCCCATATCAAATAGAAAAGTAAAGGTTGAACACCTTATAAGTAAGAGGACCCATAAACTCATTGCTTTAATGTTTTGAGTAAGAGTGTGATGTCTATCTCACTAGTGTGGTTGTTCTAGCCTCGATATGGCAGGTCCCACGAGCTTCCCTCATGACCCAAAAGTGGTATCAGAGTCCCGGTTTGACAAAGGGTATGACCGAGGCAGCTGGCCCGTTGCAGAGAAGCCAACAACGACGATACAAGCAAGTAAGAGCCCATTGGTATGACCGAGGCAACCGGTCCGTTGCAGAGAAGCCAACAACAACGATACAAGCAAGTAAGAGCCCATTGCTTAGAAACCAGCAACAACGTTTTAAGTTCCTTGTGTCGGTGCATTGCGAAGAAGCCAGGAAGGACGATCGCTTGAAGGGGGAACATGATGAATAGATGGACTTACACTTGGGGGAGAATTGGGGGAACATGATGAATAGATGGACACACAGTTCGGGGAATGTTGTGTGCAAGTGTGAGTAATTATGTTCCACATCGAATAGAAAAGTAAAGGTTGAACACCTTATAAGTAAGAGGATCCATAAACCCATTGTCTTAAGGTTTTGAGTAAGAGTCTGATGTCTCTTTCACTAGTGTGGTTGTTCTATCCTCGATTCGACGAAGGGTATGATCGAGGCAGCCGGTCCATTGCGGAGAAGTCAGCAACGACGATACAAGCAAGTAAGAGCCCGTTGTAGAGAAACCAGCAACGACGTTATAAGTTCCTTGTGTCGGTCCGTTGCCGAGAAGCCAGCAACGACGATACAAGCAAGTATGAGCTTCCGCTTGAAGGGGAACATGATGAATAGATGGACTCGCACTTGGGGGGAGGGGGGAACATGATGAATGGATACACGCACACTTGGGGGAGTGTTGTATGCAAGTGTGAGTAATTATATTCCACATCGGATAGAAATGTAAAGGTTGAATACCTTATAAGTAATATGATCCATATATAAACCCATTATCTTAAGGTTTTGAGTAAGAGTGTGATGTCTCTCTCACTAGTGTGGTTATTCTAGCCTCGATGTGGCAGGTCCCACGAGCTCCCCTCATGACCCTACATTGACTAAATGGTAAATGGATAATGTTTTATCGACACTTTTTATTCATACACACAATGTACCACCCTCTTGTGAGTGTGTGGGAGAGACAAAAAAGCTGAATTTCCTTTGTGTGTGAGAACCATGTGAACACGTATCACAATTGTGTGTGGATGTACAAGTGGTACATACTACCTAAGGGTGTCAATGTATCTTTCTCATGGTAAATTGATCACCAGGTCACATCCATAAAATTATTACAACCAATTAATGCATATAAATAAACCAACCAAAATTCTTCGATACGGTTGTGCTAATATATAAGGTAACTAGATGTAAGGAAGGTCTGTGGAAGTAAACATAGTAATCAGAAAGGTGGATGTAACCAACCAACCAATTAATGGAAGTAAACGTAGTAATTCATACGAACCAACTATCAATTATATTTTGAACATTTTTTTTAACATTTACTTTTTATTGAATAAAATTTATTTGATCTCACTATTTTATATGGGACCAACTTTTAAATTATAAGATTCATATAAGTTTTATCAAATAAGAAATGTTTTTTCTTTAACGAAGAAAACGTTTGTTAGAGAGTATTAAAAAAAATGTTAACGAGTGCTCTCGGGACACTCTTTAAGCATCTAAAATGGTAAGATTTTATGAAAGTTTGTGTATTTATTGTATTGAAAATTGAAGTCTTTACTTTTTTAAAGAATAGCTTCTTCATTAGAAATGTTAAAGAATACTCTAGGAACACTCGTTAACGAAACCCTAAAAGAAATAGTGTCCATGACAATTATCAACTAATAATATTTGAATTTTCACTTAGACATGGGATGGAAGGTGGGTGAAAGTAAATGTAATAAATGTAATTCCTCTCAATCTCAAACTTTTATGTTAACTAGTATGAAAATTTGGTGTCAGGTACATGTTAAAATTTCGTCAAATTTGAGAGAAAAAAAATTGTGATGTATCAAATGTTAATTAAAGTTTAATATTGGATAAAAGAGTGGAAGTGGAACAACAAATAAGTGAAAAAAACTCATATACTTAAGCACTAAAATTTTGAATGAGGTTGTTGTATCATTTCTAACTTATGTGGCCACTCCTTCACTAATCTGTCAGTCTACACGTGTGTTGGCTCTCACAAAAGGTCCAATGGTGATATCATATCCCAATTCAATATTGTGAGGGAGCGGTATGGTTCTTTGTGGTAGATCACTTACACGGAGAGTCTAATACTTGATAAAGAAATATTATTGTGTCAAGTCTGAGTTAAAATTTCACGTTGTATGGAAGAGTATATGTTGAACAATATATAAGTGAGATGACAAATATACCTCATGTAACACCCCAATTTTCTATTTTAATTAATTCCATGAAGTTTAATAGGTGAATTTTTGGTTAATATTATTATTGATGTTGCTTGTGCTTGAGTGTTATTTTGTTGTTGAAAAAATAGAATATTGATGATGATCGAAAAATAGTATGAGAATTTAATTAAAATGAAGAGTGAAATAAAAATAAAAATAATAGAGTTGGGAGATGTATAATATAAATTTTAAATAAGTGGGGAGGGATGGAGTAAACCGTAAAATAATAGTGGTCTGAGGAGAAAAAGGTTCACAACGAGTGACTGGTGCGAATATAAGTAGAAAAACGTAGAGGTTAAGGAGTCAGTATTGCTGAATGTGGAAAAGAAAGAAGAAAAGAGCAGAGGAAAACGAAAACCATAGCTACAACAAGGTCAAGCCGGAAAACAAAGATATTCGAAGGATTTAAGGTAAGGGGGGAGAATCTTTTCTTTTTAGGGTGTTTTGATATTAATGAAGAGGGTTGTCTAATCACAGAGTTGTTGTTACGAATGGAAATTTTGATGAAAGAATGATGAAGAACAAACATAATGAGAATTGATGATTTTGAAGAGAGATTAGAATTGTGAGAAACAAATGGTTAATTTTTGAATAGAGAATTAAATAGGTAATAGATTGTTATAATTAAATAATGGTGTGAAGAGTTAGTGTTTGGATGATAGGGTAACCCTAGGTAATGTTCCCTATCAATTTGGGATCGTAAGGAGTCGAAAGTAGGGATTTTTAGCCAAATTAAGAGCAAACTCTAGCGTAAAAAACGTTGTTTTTTCTGAGTTCTGGAATTGTCAAAACGTGCCACGATGAAATCCCAACGTGCCACGATTTTTCCAGCAAGGAAAAGCTTATTTTTAGTTGTAAAAATGTGCAGCGTTGAAAATCAACGTGACATGCAGTGCGAACTTGGAACACTTTTCCACATCCTTGTAAACTCCTAACCTTTAAACTCTGGAACATTCAACTTACTCTTCTCAACAGCAGCAACAAGTAACAATTTTCCTTTGTATTCAGCCAAATTAGGCGACCTTAAAAACCTCCTCATAGATGCTTTAATTTTGAACCAAGTTTGTGTTCCAACATTATAAGCTAAAACACTAAAAAGAACTAACGGGGTAACAAGGTGGGTGGAAGGAACAATACGGTTGTGGTAATATATAAAGTAGCTTGAAGTAAATGTAAATTATGCAATAGTTGTAATAATAAGGGTAAATTACATTGACCTCCATTGAGGTTTTCTTAAACAACAAAAACATCCCCTCTAGTTTTCAAAATACATTTCACTCCCCTCTCTGTAACACGACATTAAACTTCTGCTAGATCAAAATGATTCATCTCACTCAATGTTTCCAAGCTCTGAAGCTAAATAAGAACACTGGATACAATCCTTTTTTTCCCCACTAGTTTCAACCATGATTTCCCTTCTCATTACGCCATTCTTCACCTGGATCTTCTTCCTCTTTTCTCCATCACTTCACAACCCCTTTGACTAAGTTGATTATTCTTTCTACCCTTTTTTAAAACAATTTTTCCATTTTTTTTTCATTGCATGCACGATTAATGAAATTTCAATATTTAATATTTGTTTAATGTGAGTGTGTTTTAGGTTTAAAGGGGTTGTGATGTTTTATTCAAAAGCGAAACCTTTTATTTTCTGAACTTGGGTTGTTCAATTGGGTGGTTTTAGCTTAAATATATCTTGATTTTACTTTATGGGATTGTAATTTTTTTTAGGTCAAATAGGTAATTTTGGAGAATCGAACACCAATGGAATAAATGCTTCTATTGGCCGTTTGATTTAGGTTCGATGCAGAAATGGGTAGTGCTTCTTTTTGAATTCTCCAATATGCTTGTCTGATGGTTTGGTTTAAGTTGCAAGTGTTTCTTGTTTCATTAGGGCGTGAATTAAAGTGAAGGGTAAACAGAGATTAAACAATGTTAATGTGAAAAGGAGGTCTTTGTCAATTTAATAATAAAATAAGGGAGGTTAATGTCTAATTAAAAACTAGAGGGTATGTCTATGTTGTTCAAGATAACCTCAGGGGAGGTTAGTGTAATTTGCCCATATAATGATGTAAGGAAGATGAGTGGAAGTAAATGTAGCAATGAGAAAGGCTAGAAGCATTATAATTTTGAACATATTTTTTAACATTTACTTTCTATGGAATAAAATTTATGTGGTATATATTGATGACAAATCATCTTACATTATTCTAAAATAGAGAGTATTAGAACAATTGCCTATGATTTTTGGGACATTTTGTAATATTTTTTATTTGAGTAATGTAATTTTATTCTTCCCGAAACATAACAATTATATGATGTTTTAATGTAATTCAAGAAGAAACCATGCAAATTCTAGGGCGTTGCGTCATGACCATCCACATGAATACTATCAGAGTATGATGTGGATGATCCAGGATCAGATGCACTCGGCGACCGAGCTAAAGAGGAGGAGGAGGAGGAGGAGGAGGGGCACCTTATATGGTCGATTAGTTTTAGGGTTTTTGTGATTGTACATTATCATTTTCCTATGACATTATTGCTCTTTATGTAAATTAATGCCCAATTAATTGGATAACATTTGGGTGACATTGTGGTTGGTGATATTGATGATATTGGTCGACCATAATGTCACAAGTATACAAAAAAACAAAAAAAAACTTGTGAAAGAATAGAAGCCACTTGTGACACTATGGTTGGTCAATGTCACCAACCACAAAGTCACCCGAGTGTTATCCCGATAAATGTCATATATTCTAGAAATTAATGTGTGCATTTATATCATGCTATGTTTTTAATTATAAGTAAAATTTGACTTTTTAAGTTCATTTAATTAATGTTGTATGTAGTTCATATTATGGACTATATACATCATTAATTGGATTAACCAAAAAAGTTAAATTTACTTATAGTTAGGAACAGATGGGAGTATATATTTATACAAAAACTATAGCAATAGACATTGTCATTTATTATAGCAAATGAAGAGGATCTGAACTCGTGGTGTAAATTAGTTTGTTAGGTATATATCATAAAGAATTCTGCTCTTCTCCCAGCACATTTTGCTCGCGTCCAACTGCAATACCTAAACTACCCCTACGTTAGTTAACTAACGCAAGTGTAAAAATTTGCGCAAGTTAAGTCATCTAGCGTGAGTTAAGTCACGCAGAGTGAACTCACTTTTTTTAAGTTTATTTACTATATTCAAATTATTTTATTTACGTTATTCAAATTTATTTATTTACGTTATTCTAATTTATTTGTTCACTTTATTCTAATTTATTTGTTTACTTTATTCTAATTTATTTACTTTATTCAAATTAATTTATTTACGTTATTCTAAATTATTTATTTACTTTATTCTAATTTATTTATGCACTTAAAATAAATATTTATTCATTAAATAAATACAAATATAAATAAAAAGGAATGAACTAAATTAATATTTATTCGGGTTTATTCATTAAATACAAAATCAGAAAATAAAAGCAAGTATAAATAAAAAAAATGAACAAAATTAATACATATAACAACATCTCATTTTATTAATAGAATTTATACAATAATTGATACATTTATTCGAATTCACTAAATAATCTACTTATTTTCTTTTTACTCTCTTGGGGTAAAAAATGAACAGCCTTCTTGGGGCAAAATTGTGAGCAGCCTTCTTGGGGAAAATACATCATCAACCCTTGGGGTAAATCTAAATCTGGTTCTTTTTTCCCAAGAAGATTATATTTACCCACGGTATAAGTTTTTGGGGTAAAAAGAAGTAAATTTAATTTTATCCCAAGAGTTGATCACTTCCCCAAGTTGGCTACTCACTGTTTTGCCCGAAGAAGTCTGATCATTTTTGCCCCAAAGAGACTATTGAAGAAAAAAATAGAGGGAGAGAGTGAGGAGGGAGAAAGTGATATGGTGTAAGGAAATAAGGAAGTATGAAGGGGTATTTATAGATGGGAATGATAGTATAGGTTGTAACCACCATAAATGTGGTCAAAAAAACGTGTAAACTTGGTAAAAAAACGTGTAGATTGAAGGTTGAAAACCTGACCACCATCTAAAATATATCTGGTTATGAGCTCAGGCCACTGGCCAACGTGCATGAGTTAACTCGCGCCCAGACCAATGGTGCGTGACTTAAGTCACACAGAACTTATAAAGTACGTGAGTTAAGTCACGCGGTGTGACTTAACTCAGGCAAGGGTATAACTGGAAATTATGCTGAGCACGAGCAAAATGTGTTGGGAGAAGAGCAGAATTCTATCATAAACAACAGCATTAATCCATTTAGCTTGCCCATCTTACGCTACAACTTTCTTCCAATAAAAGGACCATAATTGGCTCTATTAAGCCACCACCTTGCTCTCTATGATTCCATTGATCTATGAACGACAGATATTGCAAATGTTACAATATGCATTTAACTTGGGAATCTTATCATTAGTTTATGCTAGTAAATGAATGTCCCTAACACCATAAAAAAATCTATATTTCCTAAGTGTAACTAATGCATTTTTTCAAACCTTGTCCTCTATGCTTTTTAAAAGATGCTGCATTTTTTTTTTAAACCATATTGAGCCATGTGTGAAGTAATGACAAAATAATAACTTCCTCGTGAGTCTTTCTTTTTTCTTTCCATGTAGAACTCCCTATAACTACATCATATAGAGATTAAAAGGACTCACCTTGTAGGGAGAAAAATAATCACTCTTCTGACAAGAAATATAAATAAAGATAAAAAAGTCTATGAATTTGAAAGAGTAGAAGACTCAACGGGGTTTGAGAGAATTGTAGAGAAATGAGATGAAGAATGTGAAGTGAAAAGAAAGTTCAGTCATCAATGTATTGTGTCCTTACTCATATTCATTCCAAAAGAAAGATCTTTAACATTTGTTATGAGACAAGGAATTTGCGAACTCGATCAACATCAAGTTGAATTCTTTTGCAGCCACAATTTTTGGTCACGTGTGTGTCTACCATATGATTACTTAGACTGTCGTTAGAAATTTGTTGATCTCTGTTATAAGGTTTTTCTATTATGTGTAAATTTGTACGCTGGGCTGTGTGAGCCGTTGCGTGCCTAAGATGCTGCTCTCATGTGTTTTGTTTTGTATCATAATTATTTAGAAGAGTGACAGCAAGGGGCTTCTCTGTCATTATGTTTTTAGTTGGTTTTTTGGCTTTCTCTTTGTACTGCTCTCTGTCTTCTTTCAATATATATGCTGATTTCAATACATCCACAATATTATAAAGACAAATATTAAATAAGAAATATGAAAATCTTTTTGAAAATATTCATATAATAAGGATACGAGGGAGTGCCAAAAGACCAAGCTTTTCATTTTCTTGCTGACTCTCAAGATGTCATTCTCCTGCTTGGTGGATATCAATGCGATGCTCGACAGCGCAGAACCACCTTCAACCGATGAGTGTTGCATCTACAAGGTCCCCTCTAAACTTCGCAAACTCAACGAAGATGCATACACCCCCACTGTCGTTTCCATTGGCCCCTTTCACCA
>Ga0315913_1001314_pt1 | contig 26990 bp, 20 predicted proteins | sample MpolsnodulesMG_FD_207736 | JGI IMG/M metagenome (GOLD analysis project Ga0315913, IMG submission 207736) | Medicago polymorpha root nodule microbial communities from Los Angeles, California, United States - small nodules | ecosystem: Host-associated > Plants > Roots > Nodule | place: USA...
AACCTTGTAGGCTTTCGTGAAAAGCGACACATACGATCATACTCCAACATCATATGATCAAGATCTTCTTCGTTATAAACCGGGATCAAAGCATCGAAATCTTCACCAAGGAGTTGATACTTGGCAATTAATAATCCTAAACATGTGTCTATGACAATATAGCATAAGAAATCAGAAGCACAATTTAATTCCATAGTGTTGGAGTACCATTATAAAACTCTTTGGAAGAAATAGAATTGATATGAAAGCAAGGTGAATTAGCATTCAAGATAATTGACATCAGTTCACATGATAATTGTTTACCAACGAAATTACAAATACTGAATCATCAAATAATGCAGTAATAATGCTATCCGTATAAAATTGCAACATATATAGTAAGTTCATCAGTATATATTAAAACAACTTAAGGCTTGCCACCAAATCCACGAAGTCCTGGACAATTGTGAACACGCAACAGCCGACGACATTGTCATGTAAAAACATGAAACAGATAGCAAAAGCTTAAACAGGGTGGACAGTGTTGCAATTGGAATGGCATGAAAAAACCAGCATGAACTTATCACCAAAAAGTACCTTCCAAAGCTATGGAAAAGATGAAATCAATTTTCACCTGCAATACAGGCAAATGATTTAAATGTGATTAGTGGTTACGGTGTCTACAGGAACATAACTAAATAATCATTTAGATGATTTATTATAACATTTCAGTATTTACCTTTAACGCAACAACAACTTGTATGACAGTAAAATGCATTCCATTGCCTTCAACATTATAAGTACGATCTCATATTGGTCAGCCAACAAATAACAGACTCTATCTTCTCATTCATGGTAATAATGCCTTGGACAAAAGCACAAACAACTTAATATATCAGCTGCAACCACTGCGAGAAAAAAAACAATGTTAATTTATATTAATTATTAGTTCTGCAGGAACATGTTTATGTGAAAATTTATCGTAGGACACCAACAGCGTTGGTGCATCATTACAAATTGTGGAAGACTTCTTTATACACCACATTTGATGTAGTGCTCATACAATTGCCATCTTCATCCGTCAATAATATCTTCAATCCGTTTCTTGATGTCACTCTTGACACCGCAACATACAGTTGTTCGTGGGAAAAAACCGGTTGACGAAGGTATATTCCAACTTGTTTCAATGATTGCCCTTGACTTTTGTTGATCGTCATTGCAAATGACACCGATATAGGGAATTGTCGACGCTGAAACTTGAATGGAATTCTTGTATCCGATGGACTTAACGACAATCTTGGTATATAAACTATATCTCCAATGTTGCTGCCTGTTATTACTTTGCCCTCCAGCACATATCTGCCCATCTTCGTTATTATTAATCGAGTACCATTGCATAGACCAGCCGTAGCGTCTAAATTGCGCAGAAGCATGACAGGAACGCCAACCTTCAACTTTATCTTGTGGTTAGGGATACCTGATGCATTAATTGTGTTCAAAAACTCAGGTGTGTGTATGTCATCCGGCCTGGTAGCTGATGAATTTTTACCAAGGGGACTATCGCAACTCAAATAGGTTTTTTCTTCTCCAGGTATAAGAGACATTACATACTCATTGATTTCTTCAACCGTGACATTTTTCGGAGTTAGTATAGCTCTATCTTGGAAAAACGAATGATCATACATGTTATCTAGCAACGATGAATAAATGTGATCAACAATGGCAGCAATATGATCTCCTGAGCTATGCATAAGTAGGTCGTCTGGAATTTCTATTTGAATATTTTCGTCGTTCTCTTCTCCAATAGTACCATCTCCGATGCCCAAAACCCACTCACTAAACTCTTTCCTCTCTTGAATATCAAAACTTGAAGAACCATGTAAAAGGTGCATGTTGGTTGAAAATGTTAACACCTCGCAAAAAGAATGATGCAACAACAGTCTGGATTAATGCAACATCATCACCGCAATCTTCATCCTGATCAATGGTTATCTGCACTTCAACAATGCGATGAGGAATACAGATTTACCAATAAATCAATTAAACGGGAAATGTCTTTTGTATAAAAAGAAAGAATACCTTCAGATTATGACGCTTAACAAACTGGCTTATTAGATCAGAATCATCTGATGTCCTCTTCACACCATAATTATGCCAGCTGTGATGCAAATTTCCATTTGTGACCTCCACCTTGAACAACATTTTTTTTTCCAACTAAGACATCAAGATCTGACGGATATCCTTTATCATTGTTAGCCTAAAACATGAAAAACACAATTATATTCATTAACATGAAAATCATATCCCAACCCAAGAATGATGCGAATTAGTCACTGAAACTGATTCTATTACCTGTCCTTGTGCATCAATCAAATCCTGCACACTTTTCCCAACATAGTTTGACACATTACAATCAAAAAGAATGAAACTTGTGGAACCGGTATTGTCTATAACTTGCACATGCAATTTGAACCTTCAAAATGTTTAAAAAAATGTACTCAATATCTTAAAAGGATGTCAAAAACAATTATAAACAGACATGGGTTTTCAATCCTAAAGCGCATGTATAAGACATTAATAACACACAAAAAAAACATCACTTTTAAAACAATTATTTGAGGTGGCAACCTTATCCAAAGCGCAAATACTTACCTGGGAACAACATTCCTGCTCTGGTTACACCTTGGGCAAAACATTCTTCCAGCAATTATTTTAATCCTACCAGCACATGTAGTACATGCGTCATAATACCAGCTATATTCTGCTTCAATACCAATTACAGAGGCAAGGACTATTACCACACATTGCTGCCCACAAACAATAAAACATCAAATGAATTATACATATCAAATCAATATATTGTTTATTTATACATGGTGGAATACAATAAAATCAATAAGCAGATTGAGTATTATACGTCAGACGACTCAATTTAGTCCTCGATAGTCATCATTCTAGACTGAAGCATATCTTCAGCTAATGGAACGATCAATGATCCAGTAATTTTGCTTACTCCCTGTGTAACCTCAACATCATCACCATCAATCCTGATCATTCAAAAACAAAGTATAAGTGTACATACAATTTGCGGTGATGATTAATGGTCATACATATTTCATATCAGCAATCTTAGATCCTTACTTGGAAAGATATTCTTTAACAACTGGATAATCATCATCCAAAATTAGTTTCGTTCCATAAAAAGCATTTGAAATACCCATTGTGCCATAATATTTTTTAAGCTTGCATAAATGGATTACAACAACGATAGGAGAATTCGGATCATGGACGGTGAGATAGGCATCCATCCTAACAGTGTAGGTATCCCACAAAGAACAATGGATCATATTGCCCCTAAATGGTCGACATATACATTTGTTTATATATCAGGAGCACATTTATTCTATGAAACAAAATTGAAGGTGGAAAATATATATGAGAAATGGACATTGATATGTACACTTACTCAGAATCCTCTAAAGTTATGTCAATTAGCTTGGTTTTTTTTCCATTAACTTCCTTCTCCTTCAAGGAATCTCTCTCCACCACACGTCCTATGACATCTGATCATAAGCAGTACAACATTAGATAAACAGTCAAAAGTAAACATGACAACTTTTTTTCTTTTTTTTACATATTTAGCGAGGCCATATTTCCCTACCAACATGTATGTCTTCCTTGGTTGATTCAAGCATTTCCTTGAATGGCACAAATTCAAAATGGTACGCAGGCATTGTGTTGTTATCAATCTTTGTGAATTTTGTTCTATCTATCAGGTTCAATTTCCACCTGTGCCCAGTGCATCTATACTTATTTTCGTTGTGAGCAACCAACACATTCTCAATCTCATATGTTGCTCCATCTTGAACCAAGGATCGTATCTTAGGAATGAGGGCTTTCTTGTCGGTTGCTTGAATCTTTCCAAGCTGCATGTTTCAACAAACAATAAGTTACACGCAGTAAATAATTTATTTATGAAGTTCTGTTGTAGTTATAAATTTCTCAGCATAGTTTACCTTTTCATCCAATAGAAGCAAATGAATGAAGTTGTCTTCAGTTGGCCTTGAAAAATCTGGAACGATCCAAACGTTGATAACACGCACATGAAGCTTGATGTTAATTTTTCCAACAACAATTGAGGACACCGGAATGATGATAGGAGCCATTGTTAGATAGTCTGTCAAACTTAATATTAGAAAGTGCTATGGAGTTTGTAATTGTCGAAGTGATGTGTGTATGTCAAAGAAAGTCATGAATCCTTTATGTAGAGAAAATTTAAGCACAGGAAACAAAATACTACATTTAATGTGACCTTAAAACTACTCATAGATTACTCCATTTCCACACAAAACAGTTAATGCAAAATAAGCACAGATGCATAGGAAAGATAATTTTCTGCACCCTGGCCAAAAGTATTGTTGTGGCTTCTGATATCCCCAATGCTTTCCATAATAAATATTTTCTGCATCACTATTTTCATGATTACGTTTAAATTCTACACAGCAAAATTTGTGTTGGAAACAGTTGAATTTGCACTAACTATGCCAATACATTGGTTTCAAAATATATTTGTGTTGGAAACAGTTGAATGTGCACTAACTATGCCAATACATTGGTTTGAAAATATATATTAAATAGGAGTCTGTTGCTTTACCCATATGAAAATCAATGATAATTATTTACAATTTTGAATTAAATAAGTTTAAATTTTTAATAAACATTTAGAATGTTGTGTGTTTCCATTGAAATATTTAAGCATGATATTTACTATTCTATTTTATTTTGGACCGTAAAAATCTTTTATGGAAAAACAATTTACATTTTCTATTACACAATAGTTATATTAAAAACGAAATATCAGTATTTGGAAGTAAAAAAAATAAAAAATTGTTCTTAAATTGACATGCCTAATCAGCATAAAAGGAGCATGTTCATCCCTTTTTTAAGGTCCATTTTGTTTGAAAGATTAATTTCATAATTTAAATTATTGAAGGAAGATTAATTTCATAAATTGTTTCCTATTAGAATTTGGAAGAAAAAATAAAACATTATATATGGTAATCAATTTATGCACCACGACTAATTAGAACAGAAGGAGCATGTTCATTCCTTTTTTTTAAGGTCTAATTTGTTGTATTTTCACTAAAATAATAATTTAGTATTTTGTTTCCTATTTTCTTGGCCTTAACAATTGATTGACCAAGGGCATACAGTGCAATATCCTGTAAAAGGAAGCAAATCAAATCCTTTATATACGGTACAATTTGTTGTTTTTGAAACTGAAAGAATAAATTGCATTTACAATGGTATTTTTATTTTCTAGAATTGGTCAAATGATTTACAACAAAAATCCAAATTACATTTGAAAAATTGCCATTCTTTCTTTTACTATATATTAATGACATATTTTAAGCTAATCAGTTGCTATTCAATAAAGGAATTATGGAGCTAATCTCTTTTACGTATGGAAAATGAACAATATAACATCAAATAAATATCATATATGCATCTCTGTCTTAATTCAAGTTTTTTTTATCAGTGAGAAACACATAGATTTGTACGCCAAACAGAACATCAACCACAAGGTGCATATCTTAAATTGGCAGAACACAAAATGAAAACATAATCTCCATATGACATTAAATTAAACTAGATGTTCAAGAACAACAAAAAAGCAAAATCCCATAAAATAGAACCAAAAGGGCTAGCAGTGCCAAAAGTTATGACTCCACATTACAGTAGATAATCAAAAGTAAACATAACCATAAGAAACTAACATAATGCGTTCCAAAACTCAAACAAAAACTGCAAAAGTAAACTAAATCCCCCAAGCAACCGTCTTCGCTGTAACACTAATGGTGAATAACTCTAAAATAGAAGGTCTGGTTTCTCCCATTAGTAGGTGCACCAAGCCTAACAGTGCAACCTCTACCAAGTCCGCGTGCATCCACCATCCGCTTCCATCCACCACCTATCCTAAAGTGTTTATAAGGTTTCATACCATAGACCACCGTGCACACCCAATTGTTCCCACACTCATCCACCAATTTGATTGAAGTAGTACCCTTGCCCAATGTCTGCTTGCAAAACCCGAAATAAGCAAGAACCTATAAAAAAAATATGAATAATGTTAGTCTTCACAATATGACCATAGAGGCTAACTAACATCAGGCAAAAAGGAAGGTTATTGCACTCACCATCCAGCCAGAATTAACCTCATTACCAAACAACTTCTTCTCAAATGAATATAGGAAACTCATATCGGAATGCACATAAGCAGTTGGAACAACATCCATCATTTGGAAAGGAAGCCAAGAACGCTCAATAACGAAGTTCATTGGTGGAGTAAACATGGGACTTCGTATCTTCTCCCCAACCCTATCCTCCAAGCTTATCTCAAACCTGCCATTTCCAACAAATACCATTGTTACCCAAGCACCGAGGGAGAGCTTGTAGAAATCACGCAGTGCACGCCATCCCCTTGTAAGGTATATGCCACTGGTGTGCTTCTCGACGTAAACCTCAAACTGATTATGTTGACTATCAACCAATGTCGCAATAAAATCGATCTGGTCGCCAAAGTCATGCATGAACATGTATGGAAGATGAACAGCACCCTGGAATTCAATGCAAAAATCAACGTGTAAGAAATACAAACAGTGGCAGATATATTAAAATACATAAAAAAAAACAACTATATTACATGCTCCATATCAAATTCAACGACATAGGTTCGATATCTCCGACGAAGCTTATTAACCAGCTTATCAATGTCAGTAACGGGATTAGGAATCAATGGCGGTGCAAAAACATGAAAACTCAACATCAGAAAACGATTGTCAAATAAAAATATAAACACGGTTCATTTGAATTTGATAGCCTCACCAGTCAGAGAAAGGTATGATAGGAATGTTTCCATGTTTATGTTGGCCATGGTTTAGAAGATAGGAACAAAAGCCAAGTGTAGGTGTACAGTTTATTGATGTAGAGCAGCCATATATATAGCAACAGAGAAAAGAGAAGCTGTTAAGTTAAAAAATGCATGGAAAACATAATAAAATTAAATGCCCCTAGTAAGTTGGATAATTACAGTAAACCAAGATAATTTAATTAAAACAATTAGGGAGGGAAGGTGGAATTCGAAAATTTTCAAAAGTGGAGCCAAAAATTTTAGGTTTAGGGTTAGCAATTAGGGTGAGCATGTTTGCAAAGATTAGATATAAAGGATTTTTTGACAACTTTCTCTATCATACCCACATTATATTCTTATTCCCTCTCTTTCTTTTTCTCTCTCTATTTTTTGGACCAATGAAAAGAGAGCAAATGAAAGTTGTCATCAAAGTTGTATCAAATGGTCGTACATATATCACTACTCATATAGAAATGCTATGTGCAAAGGAATATGAAAAATATTATGCATTGAAAACATACATAATTAATGACATAGGAGGCCAATATTTTATAGCTTTAACTATAGGAAATTAAGAGGAGTGATATTTATATACAACCAATTTTGTACAACCTTTGTGACAACCACTTTTTCTTTATTCTTATTGGACAAACACAATAGAGAGAAAGAAAAATAGAGAAAATAAAAATACATATAACTATGAGAGAAAAAGTTATTTCAAAAGTTGTCAAAAAAAATTCGGAAATTAATATGTTTCAAAAACCGTAATGAGCAATGAGACACGTGTCACAACTACTTATGACACTTTTCCACCTCATTTACTAACTAGAATATCCAAAGTTTCATTGGCCTAGAAGGTTAATGTGTCTAGAGGATCACTGATCTAGAAGATTAGATTTTCGACGGTACTCACATATTACATCAGAGCTTAAGAATTGCACTTAAACATTTTCATCTATAATAAAATGCATGTTCAAATTTTGTTTGATAAAATTGAATTTATCTTTAGTTAAGGGTTTTATAAAGATATCGGTCCATTGATGGTTTGTATTAATAAATTTTATATCAAGAATTCCCTTCTAAATATAGTCTCCTACAAAATGATGTTTAATTTTAACATGCGTTACTCTTGAGTGTAAGATGGAGATTTTAGATAAATAAATATCAGCAGTATCATCATAGTAGATTTGAATACTACTTTTATTTATTTGGTTGTCTTCAAGTTGATGTTTCATCTAGAGAAGTTATGTGCTACAACTTGCAACTAAGGTATACTTTGCTTCTATTGTTGACAATTAAATGGTAATTTGTTGTCTTTTGATAGCCCAGAAGATAAGATTTTCAACAACGAACCAGCAGCTACCACTGATGCTTTTTCTTTCAATTGTATCTCCAACATAATCAGTATCACATAATCCAACTAGCTTATAGTTATTTGATTTCTTATACAACAGATTAGTAATACCTTTCAGGGACCTAAAAATCCTCTTATAACAGTTAAGTGTGATTCTCTAGGATCTGATTGAAACCTTGCACACATGCATACACTAAATAAAATATCAAGTCTTGACGAAATTAAGTAAAGTAGTGAAACCAATCATACATTTGTACACCTTTCAGTCTACCTTACCACTACTGCCATTTGAACCTAGATTACAAGTTGGATGCATAGGAGTTGTCAATTTTTATGGACTAACAATTTTTATGAACTTTTATTTGCCTGAATATTTTTATTTCCTCACAAGCTTCTTTTTTTTCCTATAAGAACAACTAGACTTTTCTTTCTTCGTAAAGTCCAAAAAAGTTATCTAGATGTCGAATTTTTTAATGATATTTTGTAGGCATATTTATGACTTTTTTTTATGACAATGGAGAGATTAGTTATGAACTTTTAAAATGTGAAAATTTACAAAAACCAAAACAACATAAACATCAATCTAAAAATCAAATTTTGAACTGATATTTTTCAAAGATCTCCATAAAAGTACATAAAAAGGATCCATAATGTTTCATACTATTGTATATACGCTTCAATTTTTTTTATCCAAAACATGCATAATTGCAATTTTATTCGGAGTAAACATATACTTGTAGGTCAAATATCGCTCCCCAATTTTGTAGACATGTTTAAATTGTCACAAGAATCTCCACCATGAAATTTAAAACTGAGACAAATTAATTATGAATTTATTAAAAAGTTGAAAATTACCATTTTGCACGTTTTGGTCGAATAATCAAAATAAATTGAGGTATCTTCAGAATGTGACACAGTCGGAAGCATAGAGCAAACGCTAAACCTAAAAGATAAACAGATAGGCTGCAAGCAACAAACCTATCAAATAAGGGTTTTTAGAATCCACCAGAATTTGAGTAAAGTCTCGATAATTTTATTCAATGAAAAAGTGTCTCTTATGCTACATAAGCTTTGTTTAAATACTAGAGGAAATAACAAACCCGTATGAACCGAAAAATAACAAACGGAAATAAAATAGAGAATGATAAATATGCTGAAATATTAAAATCCGGTTTCGGGTCTTCGTGAGGTCCGGACTTTCCGAAAAGGTATAATTCGAATCATTCCGACACCAAATGCCAAATCTGCACTATTCTGAGTGAACCTTTCTTGCGCTCCAATTTATCTTCGATACACACCGCCAGTTTGCCTACATCAGAATGCTAGGAAACTTTGCAGATCATTTCTTATTTTTACAAAGGTCTTTGCAAAATATGAACTCAAAATTTGATTTCTAGGTTAGGTTTCCATTGCATTGATTTTTGTGTTTTTGGTCGTTTAAAAATCATAATGAATCCGTCCCATATCGGAGAACTTAATTTTATGTGTGAGTATTTATTTTAACGTCCTAAACAAACTAGCAAAAAATAATGAAAAACTTCAACCATTAGATTACTATTTTGGACTTTATGTCTATAGAAGAAAACACGTATGTTCCATTTTTTTTCTTTATTTTAGCCCCTCCATTAATGTTAGAAAAAAAAATTAGGCAAATATTTTTTTTGAGGTAAATATGTTATGGTCACGATCCGTGACAACTTTATTTGCAGCCGAGATTTATGGACAGCTGAGAATTTTCTTGAGGTAAATATTTGGTTTTATGAAAGAGAAGTGCTAAATATATTATTGTCAAGAAATTCACGGGATATTAAATAAGGATACTAATATTATAGGATTGAAATCAATCAATCACATTTGCTATTGATTCCAACTTTCCTGATAAAAATCATTTCCCTTATATAATTATTAAAACTCTTTAACCAGGTGCTTGATTAGTTTGAAAATTTATAATTATAGTATGTTTTTCTTCTCAAAATTATAGTAGTATGTTTTTTAAATAAAATAAAAGTGATTTTCCTCATTAAAATTAGTTTTAAAAAATAATATAAATCTAATTTGATTCTCCTCTTTTTCTGGTGCAATAATTTAATTCTCTTTAATCGGTAATAATTTGGATGCTAGTTTAGGAAATTGTGCCTTTTATAAAATAAAAAAAACTATAATTCATATATAGCTATAAAAACAGAGGCCCTCAAGGATTTTTTTTAAAGGGAGAAGAGACGGCGAAACAAGAAGAGTTTTCTCAAAGAGCTTATTTGGTACGATTCTTTTACTCTCAAATTTTAGTTTATTTGAAGTTGTGATTTTGTGTTTGGTAGAATGTGTTAATGTTACTAATTTAGTTTTAGTAGAATTATTCGTCTTCATCTTTATTTTTTATTTTTATTTTTTCATCTATGAATTTACAACTACATTCTATTATTTATATGCAAGTTTTGTCTTTCAATATGTAATAGCATTTATACGTGTTCATTTTTAGATTGATGATGTGATAGTCAAAATTATAGTTAGTCGCTATGGTTTTGGCAAAAATGAAGCTACACTCTAGATCATTTTTTTTTTTAAATACACAATCCAGCCGTCGCTATGTTACAACGGTCTATTTAGCCGTGGCTAAAGTTGCAATTGACTGTGGTTAATATTTAGCAACGTCTCTTTTTTTAACAAGTTAATGAACCGTGGCGCGGTTATGGATCTGGTATGCCACTGATTTAAATGTGGCTAAAAGCTGGTTTTTCGGTAGGGTTCAATAAACAGTATTAGCATGATTTTAACAAGTTCACCGCTCATTCAAACGTATATTGAAATGATTTTATACGATGTTCTTCTTTAGGATTTAAAACAATATCTACAATAGTAAAAAGTACTAGAACGGTTTTCTAAACAATAAATTACAACAAGATTTTGGGCTTGTTATGGTGTCTTCTCCAGCGGACTAGGACTTGAGTGGTGGTGGGTGTTAGAAGGAGTTTCTTGTTTCAAGTATTAGGTTCTCTATTCACGGTGGTTCTTTAGGGTGGTCTTTATTTTTGGTGGTATGTGTTTTTGCTGCCGTCGACCCTTTAGGTATTCTTTCCTGCACGTTCTTATTATGGAGGTTTTGAGAGTGGACCACCTTGCTTTGGAAGAGAAGCAGATGTCTTGTTTTAGGGGTTTTTTTTTGGTCGGTTTGGTGGTTATGTTGGATGGGTTTTGATGCGAGCAGAGGGTTGTTGTTTTTGTCTGCACTCACGATTGAATTTTGAGGGTTTCGCACAATATTTGTTTATGTTGTGGTGCGGGGATTTGACTTTGATTTGACTTTGGTTTTTTTGGGGTTGTTGTTGCATGAATTTTGAGGTTTTGGTTTTGGTGTTTAGATTGTATGGGTTTCGGTGGTAGCCCTCTATGGGGGGTGTCTTTGGTTGGTTTGTCGAATTTTGTATTTGATGTATGAATGTTCTTTTGCGATGTTCCGCGTATATACAGCACATTTGTTTTGTTGTTTTTGTTTTACATGTCTCTGTTGTCTTACATAGGGACGCATTTGTTTTGTTGTTTTTGTCTTTGCATGTCTCACTTGTCTTAAATAGGGACTTATTTTAATAAATTTTGACGTTATAAATAAATTAATGGCTGATCGGATTTGAGGACCCCAATGTTTTCTTTGTTGTTTAAAGGAATGACTGTTTTCTCTTTATCCAGCCTCCTAATTACAACCTGTAGATGAACAAATTAAGTAATGAATTCATAGCTATCGTCAACCCATAACAAACTACACCAAGACACTTAATTTTTTTTTTTTTTTGGGTAGTGTACGAAATTAATATCTTTTTTGCCTGTATTGTAAGTATCTCATCTTGAACTAATTATTAAAACCCCACTTCTTTTCATTTTTCATTCATTTGGTATATATTTCTATTTCACATTTATATTTCATGCCTTTGCCAAGAAAAATCAATACCAAGCAATATGTTTACATTGTCACTGTTCTTTGTGGTTATCCTAGGGTTTTACTTCTGGAAGTATAAATGTAGCACTTGATGATTCAGTTTAATTGACCTAGAATTTTTTCAAAGGAAGCATTTTTTTTTTCTTCTCAGGTTTTTTTTCTTAGAGATTATATAGCTGAAAGATGGATTTTGAGGCTTCAGATAAGCGAAAATTTTGTGACAGTAAATGTGATGCTTCTGTTAAGAAAAGCGATACTCCTACCCTGCCAGATAAGAGGCTATTTGATGACAAGAATACCTTGCACATTTCTGTTAAGAAATCAAAGGTGTCACCATATGATGATATTCCTTCGTTGAATAAAAATAATAGGCAGTTCATATCATCTGATAATTCATTTTCCTCGCTGAAGAAAGAACGTCCGTTGGTAAAAAAATCAGTTGAGGAATGCAAAAGGTATAGAATAGTAGAAGAAAAGCGATTGCAGTCTATAAAGAGAGATATTGATAAGTGCTACTATGAGCTTAAAAATAAGAAGATACAAGTTAGTTGTGTTCGTAGAATCAACGAAATTCACCAGAAAATGCTGGAAAAAGTTAAAGAAGTTCACAGGGATTTTTTAGCAAAGGAAGGGAAACTCTCTCTCATGGAGGACTTGATTGGAGAGCGCAAGCAAGAACTCATGACAAAAGAGAGAGAACTTCGTCAAGTCATGGATAACATTTCCAAACAGAAGCATTTTGAAAGCAAATTGAAGAAGTTTGAATCACAAGAGAAGGAATTTGAAATCCAAGTGAAGGATTTGTTATCAATCCATAAGCATTTTGAAAGCCGAATGAAGGAGCTTGCATCTAAAGAGAAACAACATGAAGCACGGGTGACGGAGCACAAATCAAAAGAGAGAGAATTTGAAGGCCTAGTGAAGGAGCTGGAATCTAGAAAAAAGGATTTTGATATCCAAGTGGAGGAGCTCAAATCAAAAGAGAGGCAATTGGAAGGAGAAGTTCAGGATCTTGAGTCTAGAAAGAATATACTTGATGGCCAAGAAAAGGAAATTGAATCAAAAAAGGGTGAATTTGAAGGCCGAGTCAAGGACTTTACATCAGATAAAAAGGATTTTGAGATCCGGCTGAAGGATCTCGAATCAAAAGAAAAACATTTCAAAGAACAAGTGAAGGAGCTTGAGTTGACAAAGGAACAACATGATGGGGAAAACGAATTTGGTAAATGTTGTTATTCATCTAGTTTATTGATAGAATTTCACTGAACTATTTCTTTTATTGATGTTGATATTTTTAATAACCTGATCTACATATTTTAAAAAAGTATATATTTTAAAGATAATAATGTAGCATATCTTAGTGAAGGTGAAAAGTTTGTCCAGTTTTTATATCACACAACACATACATTGCCAAAATAATTTGAATCATATATTGTTCGAGTTAAGATCTTCTCTATATTTATTAGTATTTCCATTTCTTCCAAGAGAGGATACAAAGAAGTTTGAAAATAATTAACATCGGTGGGACCCACAACATACTCTTTTGTATTTATCTCTCACCAAATGACATTGTCATTTATTTTTAGCAAATGAAGAGGATCTTAACTCATATTTTTCACCCTTTAACTCATGAACATTTTATGAATCTCTTAAATGCAAAACTAATGTTTAATCCTAAAAATTTGCTACACTCACGATGATTAGTCGTAGAAAAATTCTCTGGCAAAATTTTTAGTCCATGTTAAAAATTTTATCAACATTTTTAGTTCTTTTAATATTTTCAGTCAGCATTTTCCTTGAAAATGTTACGTAAACTAAAATTGTGATTTAACCCTATTTTTAATTCCTATTGTCACCCTCATTTATTGTTGCTTATGTAAATATAATATGAGAGCTTAAATATCTTCTATCTAAATATGCAGATACATCTTGCATGGATGAGGAATTAAGTATTACCATTGATGGAACAAGTGAGGAATCTGACATTCTACTTGATTTGCAAGAATCATCGGATCCATCAAAAATTGTTTTGGATATAATACTGAACCCCATTATTTCACTACCTAAGAAGGGAAACAAAATTATTGATGAAAACCACATCTATTTGCTAGAACAACTGATTATAATCTCACCAAATATTAAATCTTGTGTAAGAGATGAAGCTTTAAAGCTAGCACATGAGTTGAAAGCTAACATAAAAGAAAATACTGAAAATTCATTGGAGGTTCTCGGATTTCTATTGATTTTGTCGATTTATGGATTGCTTACTTATTTTGATCAAGATGAAGTCTTGGATCTTTTTGCATCTGTTGCTGAGAACAAGATAGCTGTGGAGCTGTTTGAAAAACTGGGTTTTGCAAATAAAGTTTCTGGTATGTTTATTTAGAAATTCTTTAACCAATCACCAATATCAAATCCTTATTGCTAGTATTAGCTATTGATGCTTGAAAAACACTGTAGAATATATATGTGTGGTAATACAAATGTTCTTGAAAAGTTTGAATTTTATATCCTATTTTGATTATAGATTTTGAATTCTTAGGTGGTACATTGAATTGAAAATCTAACTAGTGTATTTCAAGTTTTTATGTGAATCTCTTTTTGAATTTATTTTGGTATAATGATGTTATAAGATTCTGGTCAATTTTTGTGTCATTTTCTCATGTGGTGAGTTTTTCTTTTTAATTTCAATTTATATTCTGTTGTTTTGTTTCTATATTTTTTTTATATTTTCCTTGAAGGGATGAGGTGGTTTTTTGGTTATTCATGATGAAAACCTAAAGTTGCTAGTCTCTGAGATATAGTAAAGGAAATTGGTGACATGAATCCTTTTATAAAATAGGGCAACTTTTATATGATAGGTAAAAACTATGCAAGATGTATACAAAGATATACTAAGATTAGTAAGATAATAGATGTTGGTAATTTAGTACGAAATTGAACTCATATGTAATTGGCTTCATTTTGTTTACCGTAACAGTTTTGTCATTTTGTTAAAAGAAAATTGACATCTTGGTGTTAATGTTTGGAAAATGAAATAGACTTAAAATTTATCTATATTTTTTGTATCACTTCCATTTCATAAATGGTTTGACGAATTTTAAATTATTCAAACCAATTTACTTAGTTTTTTGTCAACAAGAACTTTTTTAACCTCCACTCTAGTAAATTTTGATGAAGTGAAATTTGGTTATCCTTTGCAGATTTTGTTGAGAATCTTATCAAGAGGAAGGAATTTGATTCTGCTGTGCATGTTAATTGGCTGAGAGCAATCAACATAAGTTTTTGCACTAGAAAAATCTAATGTAAATATATATGGTGTAGTAGAATCCTGCTAACAGCATTAGACTTCTATTATTGGGTTAGGTGTAAACCAGCTTTGACAATATTCTCATGGTTTCAATTATTTTTTATAAACGCAAAAAAAAAACAATAAAAGAGCAGGAAAGGGTCTGTCCTGAACCCATTTACACAAGAAAGAAACCTAAGACAAGGAGCCCTAAGCTATCACTAAGCTACATAACAAAGTTTGGTTTTAGAGAAGTCGCCAAACAAATTATTTGCATCCCCTAAAACTCTAAGATTCCAAAACATTAACTTTTTTCATTTTGGAGATATCCTTTTTAGAACGGGTGATTATGCCTCGTGAATTTGTATCAGCAGAAGTAAAAAGATCACTTTTCTTCTTCTTTTGCTTTTGTTTCCTATTATGTGAAGCATAGGTATTTGTATAGTCATTGTAAACCAGTTTTTATTTTTTTTTCATCAAACCGACCAAGAAGTTGATTTTTTTCATCATTTTTTGCAGACATGTTTAGGACGTTAATATAAGGCCCCACACAAAATTAGAATTTTCAGACAATGGACAAATTAATTGTGAACTTATAGGGTTTTTGCAAAACATTAGTTTAAAATTCAATTTCTAAATTGAGATTTTTCGTTGCTTTGGTTTTATGTTTTTGGCTGTTTAAACTATCATGATCAATCCTACCCATATCGAAAGACTCTAAATTTACTTGTAAGCCCTTATTTTAACGTCATAAACATGCATACAAAAATATCATGAAAAATCCTTCAAAAAAATTATGAAAAACCTCGACCTCTAGATCACTTTTCTGAGTTTACTGTCTAGAGGGAGAAAATGCTAACCCTTTTTCGTGATTTCAACCCATCAATTAATGAAAGAAAAATACAAAAAAAATCATGAGTGCAAGATTCTCTAACGAAATTCTATGCGCTAACATGACAGGAAATCTTGTCATATGGCTGCTGCATTATTTTTTCTAATTGAGGGACAATATCAAAGACTAAATGTATCAGTGCATTTTGAATTAAAGCTCATAATATAATAGTACTTTATTTAATTTAATTTATTATTTATTTTAAATTTACTTTATGATCGGGCTCTGCTGTAACGCCCATACTAAACGTATCTAGAAAGTTTAGCATGCGCATTATCTTTAGTACTGGATACATTAAAATTTACAACATAAAGCCTTCGAATGAATAATATATACAACAATTCATGTTCATACTTTTATCTACACAATGCTATCTATCCAAAACATAGAAATACATTCTTGAATCCATAAAATATCCTACAGCAGGTACGAACGAGCACTTGCTGATTATTCACTCGCTTCACATGCCTGCTATCTCCTGCTGATCTATAACAAAATAGGATTGGGATGAGACATAATGTCTCAGTGAGTTCTACCTAATCCTAGGCGATAGGTAACCTCGGGGAAAACCTAGGGTTACCACGTGTCTACAATACAACGATTTGGTTGATTATACGTGTGTGAAACATATTAACCTAGACAATCGTGCATACTAGTATCGTTATAAGGCTCTTCATATATTAGCTTACAAGTCTTGTCATATAATCTACATGTCATGGCGGTCAAGGGAACCTAAGACCGCTACGTCAAGATATAGTAAACGCATCAAAACATAACCATAGCTTATTCATGACACGATCCTGAACTGGGCGATCAGGGAGGCACTAAGATCGTCGACAATATATATTCATGAACTTATCCTTGTACATAAGCTTACACATGTCTCATGACATATCATAATCGTATCATATCGCATTCATAGCCATTCTTTATGTTAGAGGTTAGCGTGTAACAAACAACATTATCCTGGTTCGTTTTACGGATTAATCCCGAGTGGAGTAACCCCGGAAATTAATCCCTTGACTTAACTAGTGAAATTCTTATCTGAGGCTAACACCGGTACTCCTCTTAATGTCGTGCGGGCCTACCTTGCGGAGTGTATCTTGTCCCCCTAACGTGAACCTCTTGAAATCCCCCTTGGCGTGGATCTCAAGAGACACGAGATGTCATATTATTTATAGTCTTGTCGTACATGAGGTTTATACCTAACTTACATGATTGATTACCACGAGTCCGTAATCTACTCGCATAATGGTAATTCAACGGTACTTAATCTTGAACATACTTATCTTGTACCTAATGTAAAGACTACACGATAATCTACTTGTTCTCGACGATCTACATCGAGGCTCTATAGTCTTCCCATTCTTAGGTTTATCGCTACCCGAACACAAACATACTTAAACTCTCATGGGCCATTCTTGTCTTATATGTTAATATTGTCCATGATTTTCATTTCAAGAATCGTTCGATGTAATGTGCATTGTTTAGATGATGTTTATGGGTTTTAAAGTTAGGAAACATTGCGAGAAAAAGCCTCGGACAACAATACAGGCCCCAGTACGAGCCAACAAGCCAAATGGAAAGCTGGGAGGTCAGCCCCAACTCACCATTGGCGAGTTCACTCTGGAAGGAATTCGCTATTAGTGAAATATTTCGCTAATAGCGAGTTTCTTCGGGTTTGTAGTGCAGATTTTGCATTTTCACCCCAAATTCGTCAAATCTTGATCCTGCAATTAATGCATACTACATGTCCAACAACTTATATAAACAATAAAATTCATCTTGCATGACAATTCCAACATATAGACAACAAGATTTGGCATTGGGTACTAAAATTGAATCATATGCATAAAAACTATATACTTTCATGTTTCTCACTAGAATTACACAAACCCAAGGTATGATAATCAATCTAAGAACTCACCTAGAGAATCTCTGCAACATCCATTCCTTAAACTCCAATTCTTCCAATCAAACCCTAGCTGTTGAAGCTCTTGCCCAATATGTTCCAATGCAATACCATTCCAATTCTTTCAATTGCTTCTTGCTCATGAAGTTACGATGATTCATGCTTGTTTGCCAATTTCATAAACTTGGAAAGATTGATCGATTAGAGAGGGGTGGGGGTGACATTGTAGAGAGAAGGAGGAGAGAATTTCTTAATCACAAACCTTGAGAGAGAAAGAGCATGTCCAAATGAAATGTTTGTGACCTCCAACACTTATATACTCCTCATGTGTTATTACCAAAATGCCCTTGGTCCTAAACGTGTTTAACTTGATACCGGTAATTGAACGTGTGCTTGATCTTCACTACATGATCACATCCTTCGTTTCATTAATCTTTCATGGGCATTTATTCTCTGACACACATTCGACGAGTAAAATTCCAATACTGACGAGTGGGATATTACATCTGCCCTCTTCTTGTACCAAAAAAAAAATACTTTATGATTATAATTTCATTTTCTGAATTTTCTAAGGAAATTATAATTACGAGGAATAAGTCTCGCGGATTTGCTTTATAAGAAAAACCATATATTAAACTAATGTAATAATCAATTTCATTTTATGTTTGTTTTGCCATTGATAGCAAAATTATTCGATTTAATCCTTATTGCGACAATAGTAATTTTAGATAATATTCTATTCATTTTAGTTGAATATGAAATATTTTTACAAGTAAATTTATATCAATACATAATAGAATATGAGGTCTGTTTATCAAGTTACAAGAAAACCGACATTTAGTGATTGCATTAAACCGTAGGTAAATGTTCTTTTACTGTAGGTATAGCACCAAATACCTATACCTACAACACACAGACTATACCTATGGAATTATTTTTGTCCCTATATCCTATAGTGACAGCCTTTTGCCTTTCGGACTAAACATTTTGATTTTACCTACAGATTATGGCCGTAAGTATATCTCTTATTCTTAACAAAAAAAATATCTACCTACGCCTTTTTTTGTTACTACGTTCACATTACATTCCTAATTCTTAGTTAATTAAAATTTTAAAATTAAGTAAATGAATTTATAAAACAATAAAATAAAACTTATATTGAATATGTCAAGTCCTACAAGCATATATGCTAAATTACAAAAGAGTTAAAAAAAAAAACAACCTTAGGGTATCATAATTGAATGCACTTTTGACCCCCTATGTTTGGCTCCGTAGCAATTTTGGCCCCTATTAAAAAAAATCACTTTCCAGCCCCCTAACTTCACCCCCTTTTGCAACTCATAGGCCCTCTTTGATTTTGACCGGGTCAAAGTTCAAGTGGCCACTCAATGGACGCCACGTGGAATTTTTTTAATTAAAAATAAAAAAAATGCCACATAATTTTTATTGAAATTAAATAATTAAAATAAATTAAAAAAACACCCAAAAATTAAAAGAAAAAAGCAAAAAACTCAAATATTAAAAAAGGCAAAATTCACATATTCATCATCATCCTTCATCCCCCCTTTTAAAAAGCCCCAAAAACACCATGAAATTCCTTTCTTCTTCTCCGATTGCAGTTCAAGTCTTCAAGATCGTGAATACATGGCTGGACACGCCGTTCAAGTCTCCATGTCCGGCGAATGATAACAAACCATGGCCGCAAGAGATCGAGAATTTTCTAGATAAATCACTTGTTGAAATGCCGGAAATTGGAAAAAGCCAACCGAAACCGATTGACTCTTGTGCGGTTTGTTCTTTGGTGAAAAAACGTGAACTGAACCCGATTGATTTGATTCTTGGCGGATCAATGAAGATTGTTAGAGAAACTCCGACGTCGGCGTTCGTGAGGTTTAAAGTCGGGAGCGTCGAGCCAGAAACACCATGAAAAAACCTGATTCGCCTATGATGGAGACATCTTCGTCCTTTGGTTCAACTTATTCATCTCTGTCTTTGTCGAATTTGCCTCCTTTGGTTCTGGTGGTGTTAGGGTTCAACAGCAGCAACAATTGCAACAACAACAACAGCAGAATCAGAAGGTTTTGGAGATTGATGAACAATTTGCTCAAATGGTTGTTGCTATTGGTGGTATTGGACAGAGGCTGGGTTTTGTTGTCATGTCTTCACCGCCTCATCCTCCGGTACCAATTGCGCTTGCGGCGGTTGGTGTTCCAATTGGTTCTGTTGTGGTTGTTGGTGATTACCAGAATGAGAGAGGAGGAATGAATTTTTTTAATATTTGGGTGTTTTTTTTAATTTATTTTAATTATTTAATTTCAATAAAAATTATGTGGCATTTTTTTATTTTTAATTTAAAAAAATTGCACGTGGCGTCCATTGAGTGGCCACTTGAACTTTGACCCGGTCAAAATCAAAAGGGGCCTATGAGTTGCAAAATGGGGTGAAGTTAGGGGGCTGGAAAGTGATTTTTTTTTAATAGGGGGCCAAAATTGCTACGGAGCCAAACATAGGGGACCAAAAGTGCATTTTAGCCAAAAAAAAACCATAAACAAAAACCCTATTTTAACCATTTTGTTATTGTTCTTTTATTGAGTAAATAAACAAAAATCCTCGAAATTAATATATTTGCAAATACTAATTAGAGAAAAGACAAAATCTTCGTGAAATTGTTAAACGTCTCTATGTTTGTCCGTTTCATTAGTCAACATGATGTGATCATTGATTTTCATGTTTTTTTTACTAACATTTGCACAAACAATCACACCTCATAGCTCAACAAGTGGTAGGGGTGTTCATGGTGACTCGGTAACCCAACCCACATCTACCAGAAGTCGTTCAAGTTTGGGTCTATCTCGAACCAACCCATTCAGACTCATAGTAGCTGGGTTCGAGTAATGGGTTTATGATTTCAAACCCGTGAACCCAACCTGTTCAAAAAAATTGTTAAATTTTTTTTTTTTTTTTTATAAGATAGTTTAAGACGTTTATACCTTAATCTTGAGGTGTTCAAATAAATTCAAGTGTTTGTATTTTAAATACTAAAATATAATAGTATCTTTAGTGACCCAACCCGTTCATTATCAGGTTGGTTCGGTTCAGACTTGTCATACAAATACGGGTATTTTGCCCAACCTAAACCACTTAGATTTAATCAAGTCGGATAAATTTGACCAAAACTGATCCAGCCTAACTCGTATTCATCTCTAATGAGTAAATAACCCCCTCAAATTCTACACTAATAGACAAAAAATCCTATGAAATTGACAATAATCAAGCTGTGTGAGTGTGACTTCCTCCATTGCATCCTTGTTTTAGAATGGAAAGATGATGCCCTTCTTTTGCCCCACCAAGTTCTAAGGCAAGGCAGCCCACTTTCTCTATACCTCTTTGTAATTATGGAAAAGCTTTTCATATCTATCTCTGAAGTTGTTCAAGCTGATAATTAGAAACCAATACATGTGTCAAAAAATGGTCCAAGTTTCTATTATTTATTTTCTTGTTTTTTGCTTTTGCAGATGATGTCTTCCTCTTCTCGAACATAACTTGCATGCAAAGCAGACTTATGGCAGATATTTTTGACAAGTTCAGTTTGACTTCGGGCATAAAAATGAATTGTGTGAAGTCTAGAGTCATGTTCTCTAAGGGGGTGACCAGAAAAAAGATCTGCAAAACTAATTATTTTGACAAATATCTCGGGTTTCCCATGTTCAAAGCGAGAATAAGAAAATAATAATTCAATTTTGTGGTGGATAAGTTTTACACTAGATTGGCGCCATGGAAAAGTAAGCTTCTCAATGAACCTAATAGAGTTGCTCTGACTTCATTAATGTTGAATTCTTTTCATACTAACTCAACATGCAAGTGAGTTTTATGCTTATTAGTATATGTCATAATATTGATCAACTCACTAGAAGCTTCATTTGGAAAGGTGAAACTAATAAAGGTATATATTTGGTTGGTTTGAACAAAGTTATTGAATCTGGAAAGCAAGGTGGTCTTGGTGTTTGTTTGTCTAGAGAGGTTAATAATATTGCTATGATTGGTAAGTTGGTTTGGGATATCCAACATGGTTCCAATAAATCTTGGGTTAGCATGTTGTCTACCAAATATCTGGATGGAAATTCTTTATTGCAATCTCCTAAAACTTATGTCTGACAGGTTTCAAATTCCATATCAAAAGCAAAAGACATTCTTAGAGATAGTTTTAGTTACAGGATATATAAGGAATAGTAATTCCTTATTTTGGTACTCTCCTTGGCTTTATAAAGATACCTTGGTTCTATGCATGCTTTCAACTGTATGCTAGAACAAATATTAATTTGCACTGTTATGCGGTTGAGATTCTCTCGATCCGAGAAGTTTCATCTTTGACATGATCCTCCTGTTGGATTTTATGGATTAACCTTAATCAATAATTAAAATAATATATTATTATATCAACTATTAATTCTAATTATAATATTGCACTAAATAAAAGGATATTTATTAATGGGCTGTAATTAGAAACGGACCATGATGGGTTGAACCGTTTCTCAAAGTAAACCTGTTGAGAGGTCCCTTTCCCTACTGATGTTTATATATACTAACTATCCCATCAAGTCAGATAACTGCTTTAACGCACTCTCGTCCTAACAGCATCAGGAAGGGAGAGAAGACTCTCTCAATACTAACCTCTAATGGCTTCTCTGAGGATCTTAATGGTCAATCACCAACCAATTAACATGGTACACATCTATTCTATTAAAACTCTTCACCTCCTCCTAGTCTCATTTCCATTTTAGATTCGATGCTCGGAGGAATGACTATTTCCGAGAGTAGTTGTCTTTTGTTTCTGCTTTTGCTTCTTTTTTCCAATGTACCAAGAAGAAGAATAAATATTGACGCCATCTTAATTGGCCTGTGAACCAAGATATCTAAATTCTAATAACATTTAGGTGTTACGACTCTAGCATAAGAAAGTGAAATGTGTTTTATTAAGATGACAAACACCTAGAATCTGAGTACAAAAGTTTGCTTTGAAGAATTTGATACTTGGGTGAAACAGCAGCCAAAATAACAAAGCCACTGAGGAGAGCAAGACCAAGGCCTAAAGAATTTACAACCATGGACTCAGTGCTGTGTTTGGATACATTTCTCTGTGTTTGCAAGAATGTCAACTTCTCTAATAATCCAGTTTCAGCCGTTGCTACTGCCAATGCATAAGTGTATAGGCCAAGAAATACATGCCATGGTAAGATCTTTATCCTCACTGATCGCATTTCTCCTCGGTGCCAAAAGTTCAAGAAGCCTATTAGCCACTGCAATGCAACATGTTGAACTCGTTATGAATTTTTGTTAAAAAATTAAAACTAAACCATAAATAAAATATCGATACACAATGTACGTCCTGAAAAAATTATTTTAATAACTAAATATTGTTTAACAAAAGTGTTAGCGAAATAAATTTTAATTTTTCTAAATTTTTATTATTCATAATAGTGAAATTTGATTACTTTTTACAATAAAGCATACAAAACTTAGTGTGATTCTTATAAACAATAAAATGATGTTTTTCTTATGAAATGATATTTTATAAAATACAAAAGTCTATAAATAGTTATTTATTTTATAAAAATGATTGTTAATTTATTGATTTATAACCAAGTGTACCAATGCAATTTAATTTAATTTACGAATGTACACCAGAAGCACCTATACTCAAAATAATAATAACTAATTGGGTACTGATGCAAATTTATTAGTTAGGAGGAATACAATTGAAAATACTTAATTGCATTTTTGCTCTCACATGGGAAAACTTTTTGTTTGAGCTACTTTTGCCCCTCTTGTTTTCAAACTTTTTGGCAGTTTTTCGTGGTTTTCAATTTTAGATTTTTTTTTTTTTTGAAGGATTCAATTTTAGATTATATGATAGTTGACTTGGATGTGAGTCAATAATTGATATCATCTTATATTCTTAGTGTAAATTTTACACACATAATCAATTAAAAGGATGACTATTATCACAAGAGAAAATATATGACGTGTCAAAATCGCTCAAATAAAAAGTAGAGGAATAAAAGTACACGGTTGATAGTTTTAATTAAAAATTTAATGGTGATGGGTTGACAGTTTAAATTTTTTTTACACATAATCAATTAAAATATTTATAATTGTCTAATAAATTGAAAATATTAATTAATGTAATAATTCTAAATATTTTGATGGTTATATGTGCAAAATTATTTTGAATTATCAATCGACCATCACTAAACTCTTAAATTAAAAAGAACATGAAAGTATAGGTCCTAAATTTGTACAACAAGCTAAATGCTTCTGTTGGGCATTTTATTTTCCTTCTTTGGGTAAGAATTATCAAATTGTTTTGATTGTACTAACAAGCTAAATTGGACAGCAGGTCGTCATCAATAATTCATCATCCGTCACATATTTAGTGCGTATTACACGGTAACGTTATTCAAAAATAGAAAACACGCCAAAAAATCATTTCATAAGCTAAAAACCCAAAACTGATACAAAAAGAGTCTAATCTTCAATCTTAATAATTATTAAAAATTTCATTTCCTGATGAATAGGTGTCAAGATATAACTGAATTTTTTTTTTCAAAATGAATGATATATTTGAATTAAATATAACAAAAAAAATTACCTAAGTAAAAATTAATTTAGAAAGTCTGATTAAAAAATGTAAAGAAATGATAGAGAATACCCACCTGAGCTCCAAAGAGAGATACACAAATCAAACCCATCCATGAATGAAGGCTGTAGAAATTAGCCACAATCCCATCATTTACTTGGAATTTTGTCCAAATCCCAAATATCCCAGAAGCTAAAGCCACCCCTTGAAGACATAAATGCACCGATTTCTTCAACCCTCTTGACCCAGGTAACCATCTATGCACCAAAATTGCTGCACAAACATTCATTCATTAAAATAATTAAACTAAACACAAATTGACCAATAATGACTTGATTTCATTATGTAAAATATCCTAATCACAATACATAATACCTTCTCCACTTAAAAGGATAAAACCAATGACCATGAGCACAGGATGAAGAACCTGCAAATAAATTAAAATAAAATAAAGCTTATGCATGGTTTTGATGTAAATAAAAAGGGAATGAAGAAAATAGAGATGTACTGCATAGATGAGATCCTGTTGAGGAAGGGAATTAGGAGTATTGAGGAAGCTAGATTTGAAAGCAAGAGCCCAGAAGAGAACAAGAAATGCTACTGTAAGACCACAAACTCTAGCAAGAAAGAGCAAAGGGAGTAGTGAGGGAAAGACAGTGGCCATAACAACTGAACTAAATGTGTTTGTTAGTTTGTAAAGCTGCCTCTCACTACTAGTCACTCACTACTAACTACACTCGTGGATGGCTGCCGACAACCTGGCTCTTAGATCCACTTTTTCTTCCACTTCAAGGTTAAAGTAACTTTTAATATATATTGGTTCCTTAGAGCAACTTCAATGGGGAGCTATTCTTTTTGGTTGCTCTGTGGGTCTCAGAGTGACACGTCATTTTGAAGCAACTCACTCATTTTTAACTCCAATGCTGAATGACACAAGTGGAGGTACTTCTTTAAAATAAATCATTCGAGACTTAAAAGTTACAATTAAATAACTTAAATGACATAAGTGTTACGAAAAATATTTAAAAAGTTAACTTGTTATAATTAAATAACTTAAAAAACATAAGTGATACGAAAAAACTTAAAAGGACCAACATCTTATAATACTTACGGAACCGAAAATTTAGCCAAAACAAAACTTTTATACAAATTAAACATAACACCAATACTTATAGGATACATCAAAATATTCAATCATAAATTAAACATAGCATCAATATCGAGAAAACGTAAATTGTTCAAATGTTACCTTACCAGCTTAAAACTATTGGGTGGCCCTACCACTCCTACGTCTACGTCGATATATCATCCCTCTCTGAACCTCTTGCAGAATCTCCTTCAAACTCAACCAAGCCGGACTACCCCACTCCACCTGACCACCACCTATGAACCATCTGACATGATCTCTAATGTGCCCAAACTCTGGGCTAATGTCTAGATGTTGGTGGTCCACATGTTCCTCGGTAGCAACCTCATCAAGGGCCTCCTACTCAACTGGTCTCGAAGTAGTACATTCTCTAGCGAAAGTATGAAATTTGGATATGAAATAGTATTATGTCATCTCATGTATCAAATTGCCGTCTCTACACCAATCACAACAACCAGGCCAAACAACTGCTCAGACAACACATGATCGAGATATTGTACGCAACGCTGACCCACCTCATGTTAGGTCGTCACGAGAAAAGAAAAATCACATGGATGTTTAGAAACGGTCTGCACATATCAAAACTGGCACAACACGTACTCTGACATGTAACAAATTATGTTACGTATGTATTTGAGTCATCCTGAGTAAAGACTGGTTCGCTCAGACTACGTGTGTCGTAGTGCTGATGGTACGGGTAAAAGTCAATGTCAATAACTATGATGTGATCCAGGTGAGATCTTGTCCGATTTATGACAACCATTCCATTCTTTAGTGCAAACTGTTGGAACAAAATACGTTTTACAAACATTACCCTTATAGTGGGGGAGATTGTTGAAACGAATAATGTTTAACAATTAGTTACCCTTAGAGTTTTGATGATAACAAGGTATTAAAAATTGTCAATTGGATATGCTAATATTTGTTCAAGTGTACAGG
>Ga0315913_1001316_pt1 | contig 26970 bp, 16 predicted proteins | sample MpolsnodulesMG_FD_207736 | JGI IMG/M metagenome (GOLD analysis project Ga0315913, IMG submission 207736) | Medicago polymorpha root nodule microbial communities from Los Angeles, California, United States - small nodules | ecosystem: Host-associated > Plants > Roots > Nodule | place: USA...
TTTAGTTAAAAATAGAAAAAAAATTCATGATCTTTAATTAACCAACTTCAACCCTTTCCCAAATCTTATGAAATTTTGTCTAGATTCAAAATGAGGAAATTACAATTGTATCTTCAATCATCACAATATCTCATATTCCCAATTCTTACACTAATTCATCTATCTTAAGGTTCAACAAATAAGTATAAATCATAATTTTGAATAGTTCAATAACAATTTTGTAGGCAATCTTCCTTATGTTCAATTAATCAACATCTTACGTATATTCTTATAAATTCCAACAATATATGCCTCTAGGTATATATCACCTAAAATGGTATAAATATCCTTCATGAAATTTAACGTACTAACGCACTATGACTAGGAGGAGGATTAATTTTATGTGCCTTCAAGAAACTAAGTGGGTGGGGAAAAAGGCGAAAGAATTAGATAGTTCAGGATTTAAGCTTTGGTACACAGACGAAGTTAGATCGAGAAATGGGGTAGGCATCATTGTGGATAAGGAGTGGAAGAAAGATATTGTGGATGTTAAAAGGATAGGAGATCGGATTATAGCCCTAAAGTTTGTAGTGGAACAAGACACCTTTAACGTAATTAGCGCTTATGCACCACCTCAGGTAGGGTTAGAAGAACACCTTAAAGTAAAGTTTTGGGAGGAGCTAGAAGGCTTAATTCAGGATATCCCATTAGGAGAAAAGATTTTTCTAGGAGGGGATTTAAATGGTCATGTAGGGAGTGTTTCGAGAGGTTTCGAGGGCGTGCATGGGGGGTATGGTCTCGGGGAGTTAAATGCGGAGGGTAATTCCATCTTAGATTTTTCATCGGCTTTTGATCTTACTATAGCTAATACGTGTTTTAGGAAAAGAGATGAGCATCTCATCACTTACAAGAGTGGGGCCTCATGTTCTCAGATCGATTTCTTTCTCATTAGGAAAACTAGAAGATCTGTTTAGACTGTAAAATCATACATGGAGAGAGTTTAATTACCCAACATAGGGTAATGGTGATGGATGTAGGGGTCAAGAGGAGGGCAAAAGAGAGGAGGCCGTAACGGGGCTCCGCGAATCAAGTGGTGGCATTTAAAGGGTGACAAACAAAGGATATTTCAACACAAGATATTAGAGGGAGGTTTCAGGCAACCACATGGAAGCGCTAATGATATGTAGGAGAGGATGGCTCATGAGATTAAGAAGGTGGCAAAAGAGACGTTGGGAGAATCTAGAGGTTTTGGACCTAGGGGTAAAGAATCTTGGTGGTGGAATGACAGTGTTCAGAGTAAAGTTCGGATCAAAAGAGATTGTTTTAAAGATTGGTCTAAGTGCAAAAATGCCGAAACTTGGGATAAATATAAGATAGCTAGGAAAGAGGCTAAGAAGGCGGTGAGCGAAGCGAGAACTCAAGCATTTGAAGGATTATACCAATCTTTAGGTACCAAAGAGGGGGAGAAATCTATATACAAGCTTGCGAACGGACGAGAACGAAGAACGAGAGACAAGAGACCTGAACCAAGTGAAATGTATTAAGGATGAAGAGGGTAGAGTTTTGGTTCAAGAAAGAAATATTAAGGATAGATGGAAGAAGTATTTCCACAACTTATTTAATGAAGGATATGAGATCTTACCAGACTCTAACAGGTTAGACATCAGAGAGGAGGACCGGAACTATAACTATTATCGTCGGATTCAGGAGCACGAGGTGAAAGACGCGTTGAAAAGGATGAGTAATGGCAAGGCAGTTGGGCCGGACAACATAACTATCGAAGTGTGGAAAAGTCTTGGCGATAGAGGAATTGTGTGGCTCACAAAACTTTTCAACGAGATTATGAGGACGAAGAAAATGCCAGACGAGTGGAGAAGAAGCACCTTAATTCCAATCTATAAGAACAAGGGGGATATACAACATTGCACGAATTATAGGGGAATTAAGCTAATGAGTCATACCATGAAGTTATGGGAAAGGGTAATTGAGCGAAGACTAAGGAAAGAGACTCATGTTACGAATAACCAATTTGGTTTTATGCCTGGGAGGTCGACTATGGAAGCGATATACTTACTTCGATGCGTGATGGAGCGACATCGGACGGATAAAAAAGACTTACACTTAGTTTTCATTGATTTGGAGAAGGCGTATGATAGAGTACCTAGAGAGATTTTGTGGGCTGGGTGAGGATTGCCTATATTAGAGCTATCCAGGATATGTATGAGGGAGTTTCGACTAGTGTAAGGACGCACGATGGGGATACCGTAGATTTTCCCATAACAATAGGACTGCTCCAAGGGTCAACCCTAAGTCCTTATCTTTTTACTTTAGTTTTGGATGTACTGACGATACACATCCAAGAGTTAGCACCGAGATGTATGGTTTTTGCAGATGATGTAGTCTTGCTTGGTGAGTCGAGGGAGGAGTTAAATGGGAGGCTAGAGACTTGGAGGCAAGCCTTAGAAGCGTATGGTTTCCGCCTGAGTAGAAGCAAGATGGAGTATATGGAATGTAACTTCAGCAAAAGGAGAAGTGGGTCTACCTTGGAGGTGAAAGTTGGAGATCATATCATACCCCAAGTTACACGGTTTAAATATCTTGGGTCCATAGTACAAAATGACGAGAAATAGAAGCAGATGTAAATCATCGTATTCAAGTTGGGTGGTTGAAATGGAGAAGTGCCTTAGATGTTTTGTGCAATAAGAAAGTACCACTTAAGCTAAAAGGAAAGTTCTATCGGACAATAGTCAGACCGGCAATGTTGTATGGTACGGAGTGTTGGGCGGTTAAGAGCCAACACGAGAGTAAATAAGTGTAGCAGAGATGAGGATGTTGCGCTAAATGAGTGGTAAGACTAGACAAGATAGGATTAGGAATGACATCATTAGAGAGAGAGTGGGGGTAGCACCTATAGCAGCAAAGTTGGTAGAAAATAGGCTTAGATTGTTTAGACATGCAGAGAGAAGACCCATAGATACCGTTGTAAGAAGAGTAGATCAAATGGAGGAGAGTCAGGTTAAAAGAGGTAGAGGAAGACCTAAGAAAACCATTCGAGAAACCATTAGAAAATATTTAGAGATCAATGAGTTGGATCCAAATATGGTCTTTGATAGAACACTATGGCGTCATTTGATCCATGTAGCCAACCCTCTTAGTGGTATAAGGCTTGGTTGTTGTTGTTACTCATACTAAAATGGGTACTAACTAATATCATAATTTCCTAATTCTAATACCATTTTACTACTCAAAGCATAACCTACTTATATATATATATATATGTGTGTGTGTCTATAATCATCAATTTAATCCAACAAACTTAATTCCTCAATCAAACTTATTAGAAACCCACCTGAACTCTAATTTCATCAATTTACTCTCGTGTTAGCCTTAACCGAATTTCAATTGGGTTGGATATCCAACCAGTTTAAAATGGGTTGGTTAGTAACCATTTACAAAAAATCCAGATATTTTAAAGTGGATATGGTTATGGGCTTGGGCCTTAAACCGGTTAATATGCACACCCCTAATTTCTCACAGTGAAGGCAGTTTTCAAAAAACCTATTAGCGTAAGCAAATTACCAGCCGCCTCCTTATTGGTCTTGTTATGTTGAAATTGCTTAGGTGAGACATTTACAAAGATGGAAAAAAAACCATTTGAGTTTCTGCAACTGTCATTCATCAACCCAAAATAGAATGCATATATTCAAATGAGCATAGAATCAATTGAATGAATCTAAACAAAACTCACCATGATTTTCACAATTCAATATTCTACTCTCTACTTTAGAACACACACAAAAATACGATTATAAAATCACACTGACACAAAATCAAAATAAGACCTTCAACCTAAAAATATACAAATTAAGATTAGAAGCACCTGTTGAAAACACAAATCAAATAATTTTTGATTCATCCCTTGAATCTTCCAACCCACACAGTCGAAACAGAACTAATCAGAACAAAACTGTATGGTTTGTGAAGGGAAAATTTGAAAATGGGTTTGGAGAAGAGGAAAAAGAAGGGAAAATCAATTTGGAGTTTGCAATTGAGTTTTCCAATAATTTGTGAGGGAGAAGGAGAAGAAGAAAGGAAAAGAGCGAGCGAGGTGCGTTTGGAGGAGCGTATGAGAGAGAGGAGGAGTCTAGTCTACATTTGGCCTATTCTTTTTGTTTTGCTGGCTTCTAATTGGTCAATTATTTGAAAACTCAGTCATCTCTCCTAAATAAAATATTAATCCTTTCATGTATGGCGTTGCTATTAGATGCTTCGGTTACTCCAAGCTTGATAGGCAATCCTTTAAAGAACTTTCTATCATGAAGATGGAAAAATTAAAATGGAATTAGAATCACTTATGTACTTTCTTCATTTTCATCTAATAAATTACTAACGTATAAGATCAATTCTACTATTAAATCCTATGATATATAATATATATTTGGTTGGAAAAATATATTATTACTTTGAGTAAATATCAAAGTGTAATTATTCTTTTTAGAGCAATTGAAGTGACTTTGTTTTTCATGTTAGTACAAATTTAAAACAATTATTACAAGTCAATTTTTTATGTTTAACTATAAAAGTAATAAATAAAATTGACCCGTGCAATAATATAATATTGTATTCTTTTTATCTTTTTTCTTTATAATTTTTTTAAAAAAATGAGAAGATAATGCTCCAATAATATATTGTGATAAAATAAAATAACAGTCTTTAATTGATTAGTTTTTCAAAACTAAAATGTAAAATTTGATAAGATTCAAGTGTCATTGAATGACATAGTAAGACAAATTTGATTGTAATATTGTATCTCCAATAAATCTAATTTGCATTTATTGATCGACCCATGATCCTGCGGGTTAAAGATTATTCATTGTCTCTATTATAGTCAACAAGACCCGTGCGTCGCACGGGTCAAAAGTTCATTATATTATTGGAACTTTTTTTTTTTGGATAAATAGTTTTTTGTCCCAAAGTGCACATAGCCGTCACAAATCACAATGATCCTTGATTTGGTATTAAATACAAAATATTCCTTAATATTGACACCATCAGTTTAGTGTTAGAAACATTTGTTACGGTCCTTCAAAAAAAAAACACTTGTTGCGAGATGATAAATATTTTGAGCTGTTGTACAAAAAATGTTTTGGCTCACAAGGTAAATGATGTGACACAAGACTAAATTAAAAGTAACCCAAAAATCACTTTATTAGTAACCATTGGATATCTCTCATTCTTCGTCTGAAGCAAACTTTGTCTTTTCTCTTCACATTCCATTAGAAAACCAAAACCACCACCATTGTCGCGCCTCCACATTGTCAAGGACCTAATTGATAATAAATGTACAATGTCAGGGGACCTAATTGATAATTATTGTCAGTTATTTGGTTGATGAGACGTCGTCAACGTTGAGCCGACGAGTGGGCTGTAGTTATTCTAGCTCGGCAGAGAGAGTCGCTTGTCCTACGTATGCTTAAGAGACTTAAGGAAACATAGCTACGTAGTTCTCTTTGTATTTTGGCGATGTGGGGAAGAAGAAGTCACTGAATTATGGAGGTGTGAAACCTCTTATTTATATAGTTGGACATAGGGGGTAGTGGATGAAGGAGTGGGGAGTTGGTGGAGAGTATTGGACAAGTTAGCGTGGATCATGAGGTGCTCACTACTCCACCTCCCCTAGACTTAGTCAAAGCCCCATGTGTTTCAAATGGGAACTTAGGCCCCGTTTGGTTTGAGCTTATTTTGAGCTTATGAAAAATAGCTTACGTAAATAAATAAGCTTTTATTTTAATTTATAAACTCTCACTAACGAAAATTGTATCTTCATAAACGGGTTTTTCATAAACTACTTTAAAAACTTATAAATAGTTCATAAAAACTTATTTATTTGCATAAATTGTTTTATATAAGCTCTAAAATAAGTTAATCCAAACGGGCCCATAGTAAATGACATAAATATAGTAAATTTTGTTGCTTATTTTTATTAAATTAGTCTTTTTTAACGATGTTTAGATTAGAATTGCTGAAAGTTGACAAGAGATTTAATTTATTTACAAGATCGTAGATTTTTTTTTGAAGGAACAAGATCGTAGATTTAATTTTTACAATTGATATAAAGACTTCTTTGATTATAAAAACCTCTTTTAATATTTGATAAGTCTCAAGGTTTACCCTGATTTTTATGTGTCCTCCAATGTCAACTTAACTAAACTTTTTTTCCCTAAAAAAAATGAGAATCCAAGAAATTACAACATGAGAAAGCAATAAATAGTCACACTAGTAAGGAAAAATAAAGTTACTTTATTAATATTGCAAAAGAGAATATAAAATATGTTAAATTATTTTTTTTAAGAAGCAAAAATAAATTAAATATACCAACAAAAATGAATTAAATTATTTTGACTAGAATGATTTATATTATAGAACAGGTGAAGTAATTAATTTTGCTAATGAACTCTTTTTCTACAAAAACCTCCAATCGAAAATGAGAGATGGGTTCTTCAAGATATGGATCTATCTATTTTAAGGAGTCATTCCTTATATTTTATTTTATTTTTTTGAAAAAACAATGTTAAGTAGAAATTAAATGAAGCAAAGGATGACTAAGAAAATTAAGGATTTATTTTTTTTTTACTTAAACTAAATCAAAAGGAAGGTCAGATCCCTACAATTTGCTTCTTAAAATACACTAGGAACAGTATACTGCTGATGAGTAGAAGAAATCTCTCCTTCATGGAGGAAAGGGATCATGCAAGTAGCAAGTATAATTAGTGGAACCCACTTTCACTGCTTCAAAGTCTAAGAGGATAATTTTTGTATTGTCACAGTCACAAATTTAAATTGTTTAAACACACATAAAAATACATATCGATTACTCTGTTACTATATCTAAGTACTTTTTTATTGTAAAGGTTGCTTACATGCACGGACGGAAGAAATATTTATTTTTATAATAGTTAAAAATTGGTCCTTTCATTTTATCTCTATTTGTGTGTTTCATAATTAAAATTTGTTATCATGACAACATAATATTTATCGAGGCAAGTACATGAGAGTCATTAGTATCAATATATTAATTTTATATAACTCTTTAAGGGGTTTGCCAACCAATTTAGAAATGGGTCATATTATCGTGACAAGTTAAAAAGTTAAAAAAGAATTAATCAATAAATGGAGTATAAGATAAAATTTAAAACTTTTAAAATTAAGAATGCATACGTTAATATTTTCTTTTAGAAAAACGAATTAGTTGTGGCCTCTTTCTTAGATAGTAAGAGTGGAAATTAACAGTATCTAGAGGTGTGGGGAAAATAAATTGTCGTGGCCTTTCAACAATTCAGATACTAGTATAACAACGTACAACTCCAAAAAAAGTGGTACATTCAATTCATATTTTAGCAGCCAATGGTAGTAACAAAGAGATTCCAAGTAAACCAATCATAAAAGGCAATGCAAAAAATATCAGCCTAAATATTTGGATTTATTAGTTCAGTCCAAAACATTTTGACTTCTTCTTCACAATTCCAAAGGATGAATCAAAGTCTTTGGACGGTCTCCACATCTTGGACATAAATCAGAACCATATAAAATGAATTATCTCTTTCAACACATGTTATGTTATTTCATGCATTATGTACACTCTTCAATTATAAATAAAAATTTATTTTTTAGCTTTATTTAATAAATAATGTATGTAAGACTACATGCATCATTTATTAAACAAATATAAAAAATAAATTCCTTTTCATAATAATGATCGAATAGTGTATATGTGCAACCATTTTTGGTATCACGGTGGACGAATCCACCATAAAATTTATCATACACTTTATCATAAACAAAATTTCTTAAAAAAAAAAGAAATCAAATTACTTACGTCTTCTTTGTTGCTTCTTTCTTGACTTACAAAATACTGTATATATATTTTTTTTGAGGGGGGAATACTGTATATCTTCTCACTCTTATTTTGTTCCCGTGTATACTATGTGTGTTATTTAATTAAATGATGAATTAAATTATTGGTACTTTGCTGGTTGTGTGTTGGCTTGCTGCGCCGACATATTTTAAAGGTGAATAATACATTAGGGGGGATGTACAACATGTTGCATTGCATTATTAATTGTTTGTTTTTGACAAGAGCATTGTTAAATGTTAAACTTTAGGTTAGATTTGAGGTATGTACGTATGATTTTTTTGTGTTATGTCCACGCTTGTGTACACGTACCAAACAAAGATTCTGATTATGTGTATGTACTGTATCTAAGACTAGAGACCCCTCGATACGTGTAATCACGCGCTACCCAACTTCCTTGTATCCATTGGTTTCAAATTATTTTTACTGTTTTTTACCAAGAAAAATATGTTTTTCTCGTTGGTCAAGTGACCCAGTGACTTAAATTTTGCATTTTAATATAATTAAGTGTGGTGTTTGGGGTTAATTTGTTTTTCCTTTATTCTTTTTATTTATTTATATTTATTTTTTTTGGTAAAATTTATTCTTTTATTTATGATTTTGTTGTAGTGATTCTTTTATTTATGTAATTTGACTTGTCTCTTATTTTTCAAATTAAATAATATTAAGCCGTTCAGCTATAGCTATAATGATTTATACCTCTAAAAAAACTATAGCTATATAATTCGTCAAAAAAAAAACTATGGCCATGAAAAAAAACTATAGCTATATAATTGTTAACTAGTGCACTTGAGACATTAATTAAGAATTTTAAAAATAAAATTTTTATTGAAATTTTTTTAACTTTCAAATACAACTTTTTTTCAACATTTCCCAATACAAAAAAATTTATATTAATTTTCGTGTTATTTGAGCAAACATTTCAACTTATGAGACAACCATTGATTTAAAAAGAAAATAAGATATTGACACAAAAAACAAAACAATAGAAAGAGAAAGTAAAAACATAAAGTGAGTGTGAAAGAAAATTGTCACAAAAATTGTCAAAAAAATAGTTGTAAAAATATCATCTCTTTTCTTAACTAGTCTCGCAAGGACATATATGAGTAGCACTTGAGTGACATAACATAAGTGACATTGTTTCTACCTCTCTTAATCAATTATTTTCTCTAATCTAAATAATTTAGTTCAATCATTCATCTATGATTCTCTCTTATCTAAAATGTATTAATGCCGCTAATATCACCCAAAAACTATGTCGTTCAAGTGAAATCCGCCTTACATGGGATCATCATCCAAGAAGCAACATGCGGTCAAAGAAAAAGACAAGAAGGTTGGACCCACCCACTAATGAAAATTGTGTCCCTCCTAGTGGTGAAGTGTAACATTGATTCCTTTTATCTTACTCTATAATAATCTTCCACTTTCCACTTTGATTATTTTATCTTGCTTGCTTCCACTTCCACCAACAACTGCAGTTTTCACCTTTGTCATCCTCAGCCCTCAGGTGTGTGTACCTATAATATTTATGTCATAATATCTATCATTTCCTCAAAATCTTCTCTTTATAGTTTACCAACTGTTTCATATTCCCCTCTAAAATAATGTTAGTATTTCATGATATGCTATGTCTATGTGCGAAAGAATGTGGATTTGCAATTTCAGCTGAATTTCATAATTTTGTCTAATTTATCATTTGGAACTGTCATTCCTAAATAAGCAAAGCATGTGCATGCTGTTCATTGTGTTTAATTCTGTAATTACAGATAATTTATCAAAATTTCAACCTGGTTTTGGATATGGAGATTTTTTTCATATCGATATTGAGAAGTAAAATTGAAGGCCATTTTATATATCTTTTTATGAAATTAATTTACTAGGATATGAAGAAGTTGGAAGAGAATGCTTGATATTTACTGTCTTTGATGATTGACGAAACAGAATCACTAAGTAGCTTCCAAAAGAATGCAACAAGAAATTACCAACTGGACCCTCCAAGAGTAAGAGATCCCTTTATTACTGATTATTATTATTTTTTTCCATAGAAAACTAGGATGAATCATAAATGCAATTGTTTGAGAGTGAGGTATGCTTCTGACATGAAGAATAAATTATTATGATTGACATTTATTGATGCAATACAAGAGTTTGAATCTTGAGTGTCTAAAGGATCATATAGTTGATAAGTAACTTATTATATTTTGGGTTAATAGGTCTTTACCCCTGTAATATAGATTATTTCTGGTTTTCCTCCCTCTAAAATATTTTTTTTGATTTACCCCCGTAAAAGAAATTGTTTTGATTTACCTCTCTAATAGGCCAAACAAAAACCAATTATATTTTTTTTTTCAAGAAATTTTCGTTTTTGTTTGGCCTATTAGGGTGTAAATAAAAACAAAAATATTTTACAGGGGTAAATCAAAAATATATTTTACAGGGAGGAAAACCGGAAATGACCTATATTACATGGGGATAAAGACCTATTAACCCTTATATTTTCAACCAAAAAAGGAGAGCGAGAAACACTCCATTTTTTTCTCCCTATTTCTCCCTGAACATCATCTATCACGTTTATAATTCCTAAACTACACTAATTGAAGAAATGGAGAAGATCCGGTCCTAGAAATTAGAAGGGGTGAATGGTAACTACTCAAGTAAGAGCAATGTTATATCTCTAGAAAGAGAGTATCCCGATTTCTTCAAGAATAAAGAGTAGCCAATCAAATTCAGTGTTTACCACAATTCACTGTGGTGTTGCTAAAAGTTAGGGAGTGAACAAATAAACCATGCAGATAAAGCTTGACACCTGTGTCTGGAAAATTTCGGGAAACATTTTCCTCGCGAGAACTAGCATTTTTCCCCAAGTAATGTTACTAATGCCTTGAGTATAGTTTAAATATTGTTATCTACTACCCAATTGTGGCCATAATATCATGGTTTAGTTCATGTTTGAGTTTGACAAAACTCACGACGAGCCATAGTAATATCGAAAAAGCTACACTTTAGTAACAAAATCATAGCGTCACATGGGTTTCAAACCTCTTTGTAATAAAAAAAAAACATCATAGCACTATTATTATTTTGTCGAACTTACTTTATTTCCAAAGATGCACTTAGAGGTATCTCCGACAGCTTTGCAATCACATATTTTGACCACATTGATCACATTTGCCTACATTTACCGTAATATAAAGGTTCACAATGTGACACAACCACAATTTTGAACAAAAGTTGTTTACTTGAACACAAGTTTTAGACATTCCACATGACACCATGTAACTCTCTATTTCTCGCTTGTCTTTTCATCTTATACAATTTACACTTATATATTATGAATATACACGAACAACGGGACTTTGTATTTTTATCAATTTTGTGTCTGCATTTAACATTTCTTTTAAAACAAAGGGCTTGAGTAGGATGATATATAACCATTGATGAGATACCCGTTAGTTTTGGGATTTTTTTTTACAATATTCTATATGTTTCTGCACAATTTTATTAAAAAAAATGCAAAATTTAACTTAAAAATAGGGACTAAAAGTAGTGATTGAAAATTTTATAGAAACTAAAAGTTGAAGGAAAATTTTAAAAGGACTAAAACAAATATATTTGTAGGGACCAAAGACATATTTAACCCAAAGTATTATTAGTTCATACTTTTTTGTTGTCAAATAGCTTAATGATAAAAATTCATTTTTTAAAGGTGAATAAAGGAGTCGAGTGCCGGCTCCCGTATATATAATGTAAAGTCTCTGAGTTATGTTGACGGAAACATATTTGATACATATCTACAATACTTTGTCCAATGTTTTATGTTGTCCTGATCTGATCTGTTTTAAAAGAGAAGACAATACTCAGAGTTTTAATCTACGTATGATAAATGGTGAGCTAGCTTAGCTGGTTCTAATTTTTTTTAGAAAGAAATGAAATTTATAAGATGAAGAGATCCAAAGTAAAATACTTGTGCCCGGGCAGCCAATAAGGTTGAAGATACTAATGAGAACTTAGGAATATTATTTGCTTGAGTTTCTAGGAACAAATAATAATATCTTAGAGGGATTAGTCTTTACAGTTGCGCGTAGATGATATTTGGTTAACAAAAAAAGAATAGTAATATCCTACATAGCTAGTCCAGTGACAACATAATGTTATCCGAGGTTGGATGATGATTTTTCATGACATATGTTAATTTATTGGAGTTCCAACATAGAAAATGAACTTTGTTTTATTAAATTCTAAAAATGAACTTTGTTGTAATTTTTGTTTTTCCATTTATGTGAAAGAAACATTAACCAGATTGTTTGAGCATTTTTTTTATTGTTGTAATGTAAGCTGAAGAACTGATCGAGCACTTATGAGTCATAGTTCTTTACTCAAATACTACCTCGGTCTTTATTTATAAATTTATTTGACACATTTTTTTAATAGATACTTTGAGGAGTAAAAGATTAGTATTGCATTTTCATTGTTCAAATTCAAAGACAAAGAGGTAAAAAGAAGAAGGAACAAAAGTTACATGTATTGCAACACAAATAGGAAGAAACTATGAGTAAATAGGCAACTACTCTCTTGAACTTGTAAGTTTCGTTAATTTCCCTCTAAAATTAACAAAATTTCAATTACCCCCTGAAATTGTACAAAGTTAACCAATTTACCCCCTCCGTCAAATTCTTCTGTTAGTCAACATGATGTTTGCAAATACCACACTGAAGTTTTGCACTTATGTGCAAAATGGCCTCTGAACTTGAAAATTTATATTTTTTTCTTATTCTCGACTCAAAAGATATTAAAGGCAAACAATTAACAATTAACTGAGGTCATTTTCATTGTTAAATGTCAAAATGAAATATGGAACTAGAAACAACACATGGAACATCTTCTTAGGTCATTTGCATTGCAATGAGAACACCTTTGAAATCCACTATCACCCGCCAACCTCACAATTATCATCTTCTTCATAATCACCTTCATATAAGATTTTACAACTTCCATAACATGTTTCACAAGGAACAAACTTTATATCACCACAAGCTTCATATCCACCATCACCTCCTTCAATGTCATTAATCCTTTCACAACAATCAACCAATTTCTCAAGCTTCTTGTCATCATGAAGTTTCTGAATTTCCTCAACTCCACCAATGTATTTCTTTTCAATACACTTTTGGCAATCCTCCTTTACCATAGTACCCTTCACCAAGTAACTCTTTAAGCTCTTTCTTGAATCCTAAATGCATTTCTCAAGCTTCCTTGTTTGCCTTTAATATCTTTTGAGTCAAGTATAAGGAAAAAAATATATAAATTTTTAAGTTTGGGGGGCATTTTGCATATAAGTGCAAAACTTCAAGGAGGTATTTGCAAAATGTCATGTTGACTAACAGAAAAATTTGACGGAGGGGGTAAATTGATTAACGTTGTGCAATTTCAAGGGGGTAATTGAAGTTTTGTTAATTTCGGGAGGTAATTAACGAAACTTACAATTTCGGGGGTAATTGCCTATTTACTCAACAAACTATAGTATGAGCTACAATGGTCCTACAAAGTACGGATTTCCTTTTGTTTCGCACATTCTCTTTTCACATTGGCCTTCCACTATTCTGTACTCTTATTTGCATTGTCACAATGGAGTTTACTTTTGCAGAAACAGTTCAAGGCATATCATGAACTCATGAAGAATCAAAGTAGTAATAATTGGAGCTTGATAAAATAGCTTGGTAATACTAAGGTTTAGATGTCATACTGAAGTTTAGACTAAGGTTTTGGACTATAAACGATAAACCTGATACTTAATAACGATAGCGCCTAACTTGGTAATGCCTTCCTTTGAATGAACACTTGGCTCTCTTTGGATCGATGAAATGAGCATAATAAATATAATGGAATGAAGTGAAATGGAACGGAACGGAACATAACAAAAACTACATTCCATTGTTTGGGTATTTTACACGGAACGGAAAAAATCTTTTAATTCGGTTGTTTGAAAAGTGAATGGAATAGAATGAATTATGACATTTTTATTCCATTATTACCCTTATATCACTTTTAATTGGAATTAAAAAAGTTAAATCTTAAAATTGTCTTCTTCTCTTTGATTTTTACACTTTCTGAGCTTTTCTGTTATTTTTAATTGAAACGTAATCTAACATATCAGAAATGCATAGTTTGGCTGATGATGTGATGGACTGGGTTTTTAATAAAGACATGTAACACATGAAAAGGTAAATAAACATCGAAAATTCATTGATGGTTACTAAAGGATAAACTAGCCAAATTTTATCATGGCGTGTGAATTTTTTTTTACATCTTGCACATCTTTCTACATATAATTAAACACAATTGAGAAGCAGAATATGTCAATCTTTCCGTCAGTAATTAAATAAAATAAAAATGATTAGATGGGAAAAGATGTCATGAGCAATGGGAAAAGATAAGCATATAGAAACAAATATAAATTGCGTAAAAAGATAGTTAAGTATATTAAAAAAGACGATAAACTCAAGAAAAGGGTCATGAATGATTCGAAATTGGTTCTAATTTTCAAAAGCTCCGTGTAAGCTAATAGTGAGAACTTATTAAAATATGACAAAAACTGCTTATGAAATTGTGATAAACTCTTCCCATTAATTTACCAAAACACCAATTACAAAGGCTTATATTAATAGATAAGCTCAAAATAACCCATGCCAATCAAAACAAGACCTAAATAGGATGCTACAAATACCGGGACCTGGGTTTAATCGTTTCCGAAGTTCCTTGACCAAATTCTTTCTAGGGATGTTTATGTTTACATCATTACCTGACTCGAGGCTTATCAGTTGCACCGTGCGTTCTTTTATTTCCTGTTCACCAACAAGTATCATCCAAGGGATTCTTGATACTTTTGCATAATAAAAGAGCTTTGATCTTCTTTTGTGGACCAAGAACTCTGTTTTCACCCCATCATCCCACAGTTCACCAACTAGCTTTGCCGCTAGTGGTACGTCATTCCCTAATATGCTCACTAGTACTTCTGTCTTGGTTGGTCGAGCCATCTAATAAAAATAACGAAGTATATGCTTAGTTGAGCTTCTAAATCTTTAAACACGAGTTACCAAGGGTGAATCACAGTTACTAATACTAATGCAATTTTTAACTTGAAACGCAGAAGCTCCAAATTGGATCATTTAGAATACGTGCGTCTGAGAACTATGAACGCATAACCAAATATAGCAAAACTATCAAAAGGAAAACAATGGTTGACATGAAAAACTATAAAAAGTTAGATATCAAGCATGCATTATGATCACCTGGTTCTTATCCTTCTGATGTTGCTCCATTATGGCAATCACTCTCTCGATTCCAAGACTTACCCCAACTCCTGGAACTTGCTTCGAACCAAATATCCCTATCAGGTTATCATATCGACCACCAGCAGCAATTGAACCAACCTGTGTATAAACCATAAAGCAGAAGATAAATGCATTGTGACCCTCAAAGGATGAACTATGAAGGGACTGCAGAAGAAACATTTCAGAATGGAGAGAAGATAAAAGACTAGAGAATCACCTGAGCACCCCCTTTGAAAACAGCTTCAAATATAACTCCAGTATAATAATCGAGACCTCTGGCAAGACTCAAGTCAAAATCCACCTTATCAAGGCGATTTGAATTATCCAGAGCTTTAAATAAAATTTCCAGGTCATTAAATGCATCAACAGATCCAGCATTTTCTAAGAAAGGACTGCCATCTTGTTTCAGTTTTGATAAAACTGTTAAAGGGTGTCCTTTTTCTTTAATAAAAGTTCCGATTCTGTCGGCTGTCTCGACACTTAGTCCTTTCTCTTCCACCTACAACATAAAAGTCAGTACAAACCACATTACAAAATCATGGCATTACAAAAAATAGCTTCCTGATTTTAACAGTTTAGAACAAATAGAAAATGTATTGCAGTAATTAAGTAACCAGTGACGCGGTGTTTGCATCATGCAACTATATTTATACCAAAAGAATGCAAAGGCACCAACTAGAATTCCATGGCTAAACCAAACTATTTCTCATTGATAAGCATAAACTATGAGTATTTAGAAAATAAATATTAAATAAAAGCCTACATCTTTCAAAACGTGCAAGCCAAGAACAGTTTAAGCACAACAAAATTGGTCCACTCAATCATAATAAAAATTATTACAAAGGAAATAGAAACAAACAACATATGCCCTAACCATTTCTTTTCTTATCTCTTCGAATGATTGTTTGTCTAACTTGTCAATACTTGAACATATAGTTCTAAACTTTTCAGGAGGTACTCCACATATTTGCATCATGCCATCCAGTAACTTTCTATGATTTAACTTTATCTGCGAAACAAGAAAATTAAAACAGATGAAAGATAGTAAGGAAACACACAATGATCTGAATACATTATTGAATATGAAATTTAATCACTCAATCACCAGACACATTCAAATGACTGATATTGTAAGGTTAAATTATAGCAAATAAGATGGGATGAGTAAACCAGTTACACTAAACAAGATCATTGAAAAATCACATCAGATAACAAAGGCTTGATGGCAAGGTTAAACTGTAGCGCATGAGACAGGTTGATTAAAATCAAATAGATTTAGCACGACATTGCAAAAACTCATCAATCAGAAGGTAGTCTGATGACCTGATGTTAATAACCTCTCGCCAAAATACGTTTAGACAGACCATGAAAAATAACAGTTATAGAAATATCAAATCATGAACTCAGTAAACAGTCTAAATAGTTCTACAAATAATGAAAATCAATACTTTTTGTAGCAGGAATGTTATAAAAATTTACCTCAAAATCCCCCATGTTGAGCTCATCAAGCAATTCAGTCAAAATTCTAACAACCTCAAAATCTGAAGCCATTTTTTCATATGAACCAGCAATATCAAAGTCACATTGATAAAATTCACGGTATCTTCCTTTAGACGGGTTGTCCCTTCTGCATACTTTAGCTATTTGATACCTTTTCAAAGATGTCAGACCATTCATAGCTACAAATCTAGCAAATGGAACTGTCAAGTCATACCTCAAAGAACATAGCTCCCCACCCTGGCAATTAGCTCAAATCATCCATTCAACTTTATCTATTCAAATGCTGTAAAAAAAATTGTCCCAATATTCTTAAATATTGTCACGGGTGAAGAAATGAATAAGCAATAATACCTGATCAGCAAGATCATAAATCAACTTTGAGTCTTCTCCATATTTTCCTATGAGAGTTTCTCGCAATTCAAAGACAGGTGTATCCAAGACTGTGGCGCCGTGCCTCTCAAAAACTTCTTGTATTACTGAAAATGCTTTCTTTCTAATTGTCATTTGTTCTTTAATATTGTCACATTATGATACTCAAGGTAAGACTACCAACAATTGCATCCCGAGGAATAGAAATAAACATATAAAAATTCAACTATCTATTGAAAACACCATTAAATTAAATCTCCAAACATAAGTTTAAAAAGGAAGACCTGACGTTAGAATTGGATTATATTATACATGATTAATAGTAGCACCTTGTAAAATATTCCTCGAATTATGATTTTAAAAATGAAAATTATCACTCTTGTGTAACTATAAGATAAAATTATAATTGAGTGCAGATCATCAATTAAAATGTTCAAACGTAGTTTCTATTTGTCTACAAAAACGTAATAAAGTTAAGAGAACAACAACATGCCTTGCAGCCCAAGTAACGTGATAAAGTTTATCTTATTCGTTTTAAAAATAAAAGAATCCAATGAAATTACCTTAGGAATCTTGGGCAATCTTCTGATTTGAGATTGGCTGGTAGAGGTGGTGCAGACGGCGGAGGAAGAGAGTTCGTTGCGACCCATAGTGAGAACTGTGTGTGACAAAATAGGTTTACTAAACGTCTAAACCATGCTTATTTTCATTTTAATATTCTTTTTGCACGTCAACACAACAAAATTACGACCCATGACCCGATAAACTGACGTTGAGAATTAAAAACAATGTTTTAATTTAATCGGTCAATGTTAGTAAGGGTCCGTTTAGATTGTCTTATTTTTTTAGCTTATACAAATAATTATTCATAAATTCATTGAAGTAGTTTATGAAAAAACAAATTATGAAAAATACACTTTTTGTTATTGAGAATTTATGAATTTTCGCTTATTTATTTCATAAGCTACTTTTACATAAACTTAAAAATAAGTCAATCTAAACAGACCAATAGATGTTAAGTTTTTTTTCCTTTCTTTTGAGAGACAATGGATGTTAGTTAAGTTAGTATTTTTTTTCTTCATTTGTATGGACTTGAACCATAGATCTCCAACTCGTTAAACCCTTATCTTAAACAATGATTTTTAAATTTGTAAGGATCGAATCCCAATGAAAAAATTTATAGAATAAAACCAAAAATAAAATCATATTTAAACTTTTATCAAAAGACTTATTTGACGAATGCAAAAAATAAATTTTATCTTTCTGTCAAAAAAGTAAAAATAAAATATATTTTTTTTAAAGAGGTTCATACTCTCTCCGGTCACATTTATAAGTAAAAGATAAATTACTATGAAGTAATGAATTGTAGGTTCAAACTTGGGTCTCAGCATATCAAATGTTCATTGAGTTATTATATGAGTTGTCCTTACGGTTACAATGTTTTTTTTAGGAGAATAACGGTTACAATGTTCTAATCCATTAAAATTAACATGACATGTGTTTTTATATGTATCTAGAAGCATGCTAAGAACATTAACTTTTTTTGATCAAATAACCTAATGGTTCGGAGTTCATCTTTAAAGTAAATAAGTGTGAAATATGAGGTTCACAACTTCCATGTCAACCAATCTATGCTCACATGGACTCTAAGAACATTAACTTAAAACTCTTAAAACCCTCTTTTATTAGATTAAATTATGTGGATTTGAGAGACCCTTAAGAACATTAACTTAAAACTCTTAAAACACTCTTTTATTGGGTTAAATTATGTGGATTTGAGCCCTTTATGTCATATTTCTAAAATGCTAAGACAAATAAAAATTTCAATCAGTAACAGAATGGTTGTTGAAAAAATAGTGTTAAAGTGAGTCTCTCTTGCACCACTCAATATCATGACATCCTAGTTGTCATAAGTATACTAAGAAAAAAAACCAATGAAAGTCTAATCAAGTGTAATTTTTTTTAAACATAATTGACTAATTTGATAAAATAAAAAAAAAAATTAAACATAAATAACAAATTTGATAAAATAGATAAATAATTTGTTTGGAATTTTAAATAAAGTTAAAAGACTTTTGATATAGTTTTAGCTCTCTTTTTTTTTTGTTGACAAATTTGGTATAATACTTTTCTTCCTTCACACAGTAGGAAACTTTTTTAAGCAATTTTGATGCAAGTTCTAAGATAGAGAAGTTGTTTCATACATGTTGTATTGGTAGACTTGTATTTGAAAATAGTTTAAAATTTTGATTGCGATCAATGTGGCACTTATATAAGTTGAAATTAAGGATCTTCTATGTCATTAGGCACAAGACAATGGCTTAATTAGTGTTATTACTCAATAAAAATAAGCTCAGAAAATAATAATTTAATGTTCTTTTTATTCAAAAAACAATTTAATGTTTTTTCATAAGCTAGAAAAAATAACTTCCACAAAAACTAAAGAGATCATAATTCCTTATTACAAAAATTATCCAAACACAATTGGAAGTACTATTATTAAAAAAAATTACTAAAAAAAAAACTACACATAATGGATGTATATGTAAACCACGACCAGGTGCATATTTTATCCTTCTTGAAACTACAAAATTGATGTTCTTGTTGCGTTGTATGGGCAATTGTCTATCTAACTGTAGAGCGAGCTGATCGGCTACCAGGACTTGTAGGATACCCCTTAAACAAGGTCTCCAGATTCCGGATGCATGGAGGAGTCAGAGCCTGTATATCAAAAGTATGCTGCTGTGAAAATGAACAAGGAAGCGAGATTCATAAATTGTATATTTTGAATCCATGATCTCTCACGCATCTACACTCTTACTTAAGAGAATAATGGTACAAGAACTCATGAACAAAAAGACAATTATAAACGACCTAGTTGCCGCCAATTAAATTGGCACCAATCCCTCTTGAAACTGCCATATACTATACTCGCCACGTAAGCCACGGAGAACATAACCAATGATATGGTAAAAGTCGTAAAAAGCTACATTCTGGAACTACTAGTACTAAAATTTGCTTCTGAATAAATTAAAACTATACTAAGACAACTAGGTCCAACAATTGATGAAAAGTTAAGTTTTCCATACCTTCCAGCACCTCTTTTGAGCAAGATGGTTGCTGATCTTATCCAACCTCTCGATTATTTGCCTGAACGTTGGTCTTCGGTATGGTTCTCCATCCCAACATTCCTCAATTAAACTATGGAAGAAGAAAAAAATCAAATTTCATGAATGTTGTAAACTTGTTATTTTAACTAATCTCATACTCTTGCGTTTTGAAACTTAACATTCAATCAAATCTACCCAACAATAACGCATATTTAAAATACTTACTCTCTTAATCCATAAGGATAAAGTTTTGGCAAAGCCCTGAATGGTGGACGCTCATTTTCCACATATGCTTTAGGAACTTCATTTTCTGGCTTTCTATAAAATGGTGGACAACCTTCAATCATCTAGCGTAACAGAAAACCATATATGTTCAGTCAGTATTTTGCCAACATCTCTATGAATAACAATCCACTCATGGTTGTCAACCTGTATATTTTAGTCTATACATCTACATTAAAAGTGGGCTCCAATCTTACACAAAAATTAGCATATCACTGGCAGTATCAGTAAAGCCGTTAACAAGAACACTGTCTTTACATTAAAAGAATTAGGAAGAACAAAAGAACCAGGTAAATTTTGATATATCACAAACTCTTTAAGCACAATATCTTACTAAAATGATCATGAATATAATAAATACTATTTTTTTAATCTTTGATTCTATTGGAAGCTCAAAATCTTTAGGACCCTACCTCTTCTCCAATGATCAACCTAAATATATGATAAAACATTTCACATATCTTTAGGATGATCTGATGGAGGGAATAGCTCACAAGTCAAGAGTGCTCAAGCTCTGCATAGACTCACACTACATATATTCTTGATAAGTGAAACAGGTCCTACTTATAAAAGAAGCCATCAAAAGATCCTTAATTTAGTATGCATTGACTATATTGAAGGGATATGAATGCAGAAAGCAACACAAGACACACCACTCAACACATTCCTTTTCCTGAACATGGAAACTTTCTTACTTGAATAATACAAATATGGGTGTGTGTAGTGGAGATGGCCATTTAATTTCAGATGGATGGACAAGCTATAAGATACTCAAATGTCACATAAACACTTAAAAATGACACATTATATTGGAATCTTCAAAAATAAATTCTTTTCATGCTTAAAATATAAATCATAGAAAGGAAAATGAAATTGACTAAATTCCTTTTTTGACAAAACAGTAAATGCAATTAACTGCTACTATGGGATACTCTAATTCCACGTTCAGAGGAGTAAATAACAAAAGAATAAATTCAATTAGCATGTATTATTTTGTCAAATACTGAGTTAATCTTCATCAAACTATTTTTCTATTTTTTATTTTATTTGAAAGGTTAGGGTTTATAAGCCTTATATCAAGACCAGAGAAGAAACGACCACTTACATATTATAGGTAAATAATCAGCTTGAAAGTTACTAGAAAGCTCCAGAATATTAAAACATGCATGCACATGTGAGCAGTAATTGTATTATATAGATTTAGATTTTTACCTCTTGTAATATCAGAGCAAAAGAAAACACATCCACTTTGGTGTTATATTCCTCATTTTTGTAGACCTCTGGTGCAACATACCGCCCTGTTATGCATTTGAATTTGAATTAATTCATCAATAAGAACTACACAAAACAGAACCAAGTACAACCAACAAAATCAAAACAAAGCCAACTATATGTATAAGAGATAACAATATTTGGAGTTGATTGATAAATCTAAATTAGAAAACTTGAAGCCACCCGACAAATTGTCTTTGGTAGTCACTGTGTAAAAACATTTCTTTTCTTCTATCTTTCGTAGAATATGCAATAATTTCGCAGATCACATTTCACTAGTAAAAATGTTTGCAATATTGTTTTTTTGCAGAATAATGTGACTAACTATGAAGGTTACCAGACTCCACAAAGAAAGAAAAGAAAACATACATGATGTATCCTGGCATGTCACAGGTTTGTCTTCTTTGACTGTTTTAGTGATTTTGAGTGACTTGCTAACTCCAAAGTCTGCAACTTTCAGATGCCCAGAATCATCCCGGAGAATATTTCTGTTATCTTACTCATTTACAATGAAGAAACTTTAAACAGTTTCAATCATTCAAAATTGGATAAATAATGCAGGCTGCTAATATATTGTATGCGTAGAAGAATATTTAAATTAATAGATGAGGCAGGAGAGCAAAAAACATACGAAGGCTCAAGATCTCGGTGTATTATGGCTTCAGGTTTATGTTCATGCAAATAGTTCATTCCCCTTCAAAAAATACATTAAAATAACGGATATCAATTTCAATTTGTATATTTTTCTAGGAAGGATAAATTTTATTTCCTAATCAACTCGTCAGAAACAAAACAACTAGGGAACTTGTTTCTTCCCAAATTCAACATAGGAAAGCTCCTGACTAACCTAACAATATCAAGTGCAAACTTCACAGCTATTATTGGTTTTAGTGCACCTTTCCGCTTCAAGTAGGCGCGAAGATCCCCCTTAAAAAGGTGATAATCCATTTCAAATTGTTAGAAACTACATTTGTGAAAGATAGAGTACAGTGTAGCTAACCAGATAACACACACAAGTAGAATTATCTCTCAAATTACGGGAGAAGCAAGTGCAACTAGTAAAAAAAATGAAAAAGATGATTCCGAAAATCTAAGGTATTTCAGATAGATGATAAGTGGTGCAAAAATTGGGGAAATGCATATCTGTTACATATGATAGAAAGAATGTGACCGTTCAAAAAAAGGATAGAAAGAATGTGTTTATCAAAGACCAACATTCTACATGTGTATCCATAGTTAATTACGTATCCACTATCCAGTATATCCATACATACACGTGTATATCATATAATGCACTTCCCCTTATTTTCACCACAAAACAGTTATGAAGTGCAATGCTGAATAAAAAGAAACAGAACTCCCATATTGACGCCTAGTCCAATTTTATGCAGATATTTCAAGAAACTACTAGGCAACAAGCATCTGTCATCAATAGTTAAATTCCTCAATTACATATAGGCTTGAATTCTAGAACAGGGTCACCTTTGGTTGACCCATGCGAAGAACCATAGCATTTCAACAATTCTATCGAGTCCAAGTATATTTTTTTATGGTATTAAGGTTTTAATTAAACATGATTTCCTACCCAATGCTGGATTTCCAGTAGTCTTACTGAAATAACAATTGTAACTTTATCTCTAAAGACTGTCTGTAGGCAGTAATGAATTCTGATCACATTTTATTCTGCAGACAGCATTCTACTCACCAGTATCAACTATATTCAACTAACCAACAGGATTTGTTCATAAACAACATCATTAAATATAAAAATACTTTAAAATCTTCATTATACCCAGTGTAGTATCAACACACTAACCTGGGGTAGATACTCAGTGACAATCATCATTGGGGTGCTTTGTGTCACAGCACCCAAAAATTGGACAACATTTGCATGCCTTACTTTCTGAAGTAATGTAAGCTCATCGTGAAATGCCTTTCTGAAAGACATAGGAATACAAATTGTGAATTGAACAATCCAATTAATATGAATAAAACAACAGATTGTATAATTAACAATTAGACCAACCCACACTTTATCATCATCGGTGAACACATCCTCCTCAAGAGTTTTAACAGCTACTTGAAGTCCACGCCAAAATGCACTCCGGAAAGTTCCCTAAAATATCCAATATAAAATATGCAATGCAAGGGTGAAAAACAGACAGACAGTGAGTCACAATAATATGCTAGGAGGTAGGACACAAGAAGAAATTGATGAATGAACACAATCGTACACTATTAGAAAAAGAACTTAAAATATTACCTTTGTTATGCAAACACTATTTGTAAAATCAAGTTCCGAAGAATCAATCTCATATTCTGGGACTTCGCGGGCATTCTGGACATGCATAGGAGCCACCTACAAACAGTGAGAGAAGAGTTATCACAAAAGATAAAATAATGTCAAACTATTTTCATATGAGTAGTAAGTTGTTTTCATAAGCTCTTCCAAAGAGTCTAACAACAGATTATAAACTCAAATAAGTTACACAAAAAAGGGTCCCAAATCCGTTGTTATTTAACAAAATGACTTATTAAAGTTTATCTACTAGCAAAGTACTTGTGACACATTTAGGGAGAACTTATAAAAACAACTTACACCATGTCAAGAAGCTTTTTTCAGCTTATTTCCATAAGCTCTCTTATAATAACTTACGAAAACAACTTATAGATTACAAAAAACAATTTAACTCTATTTCATCTTCTATTGTAGAAATAACTTATACATAAGCACTTATATGATAAACACCGACGCTATAACTCAAATTATTAACAACGTTGACAAGACTGTGTTCGTGTTTCTTAGTTCATAGCGCAATAAGCACTTAATTAAACTATTTGTCCAAACAAAGCCTTAACAATAATCAAGAAATGAAGGTACAAACCGGAGGCTTTGCACCATGCTGCTCCAAAAGCTTAACAACATCATGATTCTTATAATACAACGCATCAGCAAGAGGCTATTAAACAAACAAAAAAAAACCATTAATCAATTGTTAGCATTAACTAACACGATACTAATACGAAACAAACGAAAAAGATTGCGTTGCAATGCATTACAGTGCTACACCAACGATCTTGAACATCAACTTCAGCACCTCTTTGAAGCAACAATTCGACAACGTCAGTGCGGCCTTGACAGGCGGCGATATGAAGAGCGGAGCGGCCGTCACTGTCACGGAAATTGACGTCGCTACCGTCGTCTAGAAGTTCGGTTATTCCTTCAAAGTCACCTTCATTCGCTAAATACATCAATCGGACAGTGGGGTCCACCAAGTCGGTTATGGTTACGGAGTCGGTTACGGAGTCGGTTACCGGTGAGTTGATGGTGGCGGAATCATCGTGATCTGGTGCGAGGGAAGATTGTCTGCCGAGTGAGAAACGAGAGTGAAGCTTCTTGGTTTCCATTGAAGTGCAGTTTTTGTTTGTGCGTGGATTTTGAACTACTAACCGATACTAATTTGGCTTAAATGCACTTTTGGCCCCTATGTTTACCAGCGTAGCGATTTTGGTCCTCTAACAAAAAAAATGCAATTTTAATCCCTTAATTTTGTCATGTTTAGGGAAATATGCTCTTTTGGCCCCTTATCTTTACAAAAAAGTTGTGATTTTGGCCCTTATTTGGGACACGTGGCGGCTTCTCAGCATAGTTGCAAGAATTAGGGGGTCAAAATTGCATTTTTTTGTCAGGGACCAAAATTGGTACAACGACAAACATAGGGGGCCAAAAGTGCATTTAAGCCTACTAATTTTTAGTACTATATTACTACTTCTTAATTATAAAATTCATTTTCTTCAAAAAAAAATTATAAAATTCACTAGTTTATTAATAATAAATATTTTTGACTAATTACATTGACTTTAGCAGTATTAATAATTTTTTTTAATATAAAAAATATTCCTAATAAATTTATAATTGAAAAGCATAAATTTATTTATTGTTCTTCATCCTCGTGCTACTCAATTCAAAACTTTGACGTTAAAAACATGAGATTATATCATTAAATACACATACATTTTAAATATGAGATTATTTGAAGTTTTTTCTTTATCCTAAGAATTTGATTATCATTTCTTCAATTGTATACATGTAATAAATACTTTGTAAAATATTTTTAATCCATCATGTTAATTGTTTATTGTTATTTACGGTATTTCTATGTAGTATATTATATATGTTGGTTTTTTTTTTTGTGTCTAGGATTCGAACATCAAATATTATATATATTACGTATTATCAACTGAGCTAAACTGGCGAGAAAATATATATTTTTTGGTTTGTTAAACCAATAGAGTCAAGAATTCTAGGAATAAAGAGAGAATTATGAACCATTGGATCAAAATTGAAAGTAACACATTTTGTCTTTGAAGGTGGTTTTATACGTTCCACAAATTTGCACAAAACCCTTAATTTATCAAATCATAAGTTTTGGTGGCATAAATTTATGAAGAGATACATTATGATCGCCTTCTTTTGTATTTGTAGCTATCAATCGGTCTTTTTCGGGGATTGAGGGGTCAATAGTGTGACCTTTATTTTTTAATAGGAAAACATCGCATAATATTAACTTTCTCTAAAATTCACAAATAAATTATTTTTGCATGATGCATAAGTCTATTTTCTATTTTTTAATCAATTCATCTCATCAAATTGTATTTAATTTAACGGTGAGACTTATTGACCCATGATGAAAAGAATCCTGATGTTGCAAGACTTATCTTCCTTATACATCATAGACTTGACCCATTATATTTGCCTAAAATGTTTTAAAATGTGAGACGTTCTATTTTTTATTGGATGGTTTGTGTTGCAATCACAATAAATACGGGAAAATACATAATACTACCTTCATCCCTAATACGACCATTTTGAGAAAAACACAGGAATTAAGAAAGTTGATTGTTGAATTAATTTTGTTGACAATTGTTATTGTTTTGCATGTTTACCCTTTACGAAAGAATTAGTGGATGTTTTCATAAAGTATTTATTATATACTCCCTCCGTCTTATATTATAAGCAAAAAAAAAAATCACACTTATTAAGAAAACTAAAACATAGTAGTTTGTAACATAGTTTTTTGTGTTACCTTTGAAATAAGTTTTATAGGAAGATGTAAAAACAATTTTCATTGGTAGTTGATTATAGAGAAAATGGAAAAAAGAGCAAATTGAATGCACTTTGCATTTAATTTTCCTTTGGAAAAGATAATTTTTT
>Ga0315913_1001317_pt1 | contig 26959 bp, 14 predicted proteins | sample MpolsnodulesMG_FD_207736 | JGI IMG/M metagenome (GOLD analysis project Ga0315913, IMG submission 207736) | Medicago polymorpha root nodule microbial communities from Los Angeles, California, United States - small nodules | ecosystem: Host-associated > Plants > Roots > Nodule | place: USA...
ATTTATCTTCATCAAGATTCTAGATTGAGGATCATACATCGAGATCTAAAACCAAGTAATATTTTATTAGACAATGATATGAATCCTAAAATATCAGATTTTGGCTTGGCAAAAATTTGTGGAGATGATCAAGTTGAGGGGAATACAAAAAGAGTAGTTGGAACACAGTAAGTAGTTTCATTGATATTTGTAAGTTATTGAAAGAAAAAAATAATTCAAATTAACTCATTTGTATACTTTTCAGTGGTTATATGGCTCCAGAATATGCCATTGATGGGCTATTCTCCACAAAATCCGATGTATTTAGCTTTGGCGTGTTATTACTAGAGATTGTAAGTGGACAGAAAAATAAAGGACTTACATTTCCAAGCAACAACCATAATCTTATTTGGCATGTAAGTAACATAAACAACTTTTATATTCCGTTAATGAAATAGCATATGACAACTATTTGAATTTTTGTAGGCTTGGAGGTTATGGAAAGAGAGAAATTCAGAAGAATTGATTGATGCTTGTCTAAGGGACTCATATATTCCATCTGAAGCTTTAAGATGCATACAAGTTGGTCTTTTATGTCTACAACTTCATCCAAATGATAGACCAAATATGACATATGTGCTTGCGATGTTGACGAATGAAATTGTTTTAGCCCAACCAAAGGAACCCGGTTTAATAATACAAAGGGTCTCTAATGAGAGAGAATCTACAACAAAGCCTTCCTCAAACAATGAGGTTACTATTTCGTTAATAGGTGCTAGATGAAGAAAATTCTTTTATCTATTTGTATATCATTTAGATATAAATGAATTGAAAAATAGATATCTATATTTCAATATCATCTGCTCGACTCAACCCAATATATATACTAAAATCAAAGTCATTCCTACGTCAAGCATTGGATTTCATGTCTCAATTAAGAGGAGTCATGAAAAGAACAGGCTCAGAATCTCGATCAATTTCTTGTACGTATATATGGACTTATTTGATTAGTATGTGATTGTCACTTAGATAGTTTATTTGCTTATGTAAACGTGATAAAGTTGTATATGAGCTAAATTAATTGAAACATGAGTTATGCAAATGTGTATCCTTGAACTTTATTTAATATTTTATGATTTTTTTTATAGAGACATGTGAAGAAGGTTTGAAGGAAAATATGTTATTCCATCCAAGAGACACTTGCTTTAATTTGGGTTAGATTCATACTTTTCAATAATAATTTATATATAGGACATAATTCGTTCGTAAAGATCCAAATAAAGTTGGCATAGCTCATGAAACATACACCAACTTTGAAAAATTTCATCCCAATAGCTATAGCTACGGTAGTTTCAGACAACAAAATGTGAGACTTATACCTACTGCCAATGACACTTATTGAATTGTGTTCCCCATAGCAGTTTTCTGTTGGTACACACCAATATTTTTTGTACATACCACTCACTAAAATTTTAGTATACACAGATAAAATAAAACTTCAATTATATTGAAAAACTAACAAGTTTAACAAGAATTTCAAACTAAAATATTGTTAAAATATCAACCTAAAAGCACCACAAGGTATTTAAAAATGAATAAAATCATAAACATCTCAATAATTTTAAAATAATAATATCATATCCGGTAAACGTTCAAATTTACTCCGTCAAGATAAAATTAGCTTCTAATCTTCATCTCTTCCATCTTCATTATTAGTGTTTTGACTTGGAAAACTTGTTTGGTCATGGAGACTAGAAGCATCTAGAACCTAATTAAAATAAAAGAGTACAGATTAAAAACTCAAGTTAGTAGATGTTTTCATAATAATGAAACATGAACTCAAAAAGTAAAATATAATATACATATCTTACAACTTGTGAAATGTCAATCACATATCTAAAAAATCGATAAAAGTCTTCAAAAATGTAGTACGTATAATTGCACATGCACGCATATACACACAGACAAATATAATTTCGAGTAATTAAACAACATACATTTGTTCCAAACTTTAAATTTCCAACCACATCACTAGTATCTGGGACCTAAAATAGGAAATGACAAAATCATCAAATCGTAAGTACACAGAAAAGAAGAAAAAAAAACCAAAAATTGTATGGTTTTGTTTTGGGTTTTATGTGCATTTTCAATCCTTTAAAAACAAATTTCTTAAACATAAATCGAGTCAAAAGTCATAACTAACTCTCTAAATCGATTCATGCAAGTCAAAGAGATTTGAGTTATTTTTGAATCGATTCAAAGTCATAAGCGACTCTTTGAATCGCCTCACTCAAGTCAGAGAGCTTCTAGTTAGTTTTGAATCAACTCAAAACTGGAAAGAAGAATCATTGAATCATTTTAATCTTCATGGAGTTCATCTGAATCGACTTGATCATCATCTGAATCAACTCGTTATTCAATTGTTATCCAGATTCAGTTATACTCATCTTAATTGATTCAACATAAGTGTGAATCATTTATGATAATGTATTTTCCCTTAAAATCTTCTTTCTTTAAATAACGATTCAACATTAAGAAAATTTACATAATAATGCAAAACATTACATCAAAATAACTTAAAAGTCAATACCATGACACCAAATCTCTACTGGAAATTTGGACGCTTGTAGTTGAAACGAATCCAAAGATATAACTTATGATTTTCAGATTAACTAAAGACATATATTTATATAAAATGCGTTGAAATATTATCCATATAAGTTGTCAGTGTTTTGTGCTCCACATAAAACATAAAAGACATATATCTATATAATGTTAGTGATATATTGGCCACAAAAAAAAATGTCGTGCATTATCGACCCAAAAAAGTATGAGCACCAACAAAAAAATGTCATGGCCTATCTAGTGAAATTGCTTCTTCATATTCTTCAATAACTTCAAGTTCTTCATCTTTACTATTATGCGAAATTGGAATCACATTTGATTCTTTTTTCGGTGGTTGCTCACCTTTTTCAATAACCATCAAGTCTCGGAACCAATACTGTTTAGTTAAAAAAGGCATCTTCCCATCTCTCAGCTTCTTCTTTCTTGTATAACTTCCACCTCGTACATGATGGAGATATCGGACAAAAATCTTTAAAAAATACATGAACAAAGTGATTGAAGATTAAGTCAATATACATAATGTGGACATTTGGGTTAACTGGTGGACAAACCCTGATTGGGAAAAAAGTTTCAGAAATATTGTTTGCTTGTTTTGTCCACTCAACTACAACTTTATAATAGCAGGTTACAATAATGTGATTCTTTATTTTTAAGAGATTAAATTAGTCCACCCAAATTGGCACAAAAAAGAATCAAACCTAAGACCTTGAGGAGGAGCAAACTCCCAGGTCTCAAGCCAATACCACCGGGCCAACCCAAATTAGTTCAATAATGTGATTCATGATAAACGTTTGGCAAGTGTACCAAAAACTATTGAAGTAATAAAATTTATAAGTTCGTATCCACAAGGACTATGTTAATCTCAATTTAGCAATAAGGTTAATATCTAGGATGTGTAAATTATTTTAGTGCCCGAGGCAGTAGTTTTGATTGCATAAAATTAGATAAACAGAAAATAAAGATAGTTTTGGAAAATATAAGGAGAGAGATGAGATCAGGTCTTTCAAATCCTCTGAATTCCCCTAATTGGTATACTGCACCTATTTCTTACGAATGATTCTCTAGTTTTACAATGGTTAACAAAATAGCCTTAATCAATCCCTTGACTTAGGACCCTCTTCTCAGAGTACAACCCCTAATTCCTTAGGTGGTCTGATACTCTTTGAAGGTTTTAAGAACGTTAACTTAATATCACAAATAAACGATTATCCATTCCTAGACTAACCATGTTTATTTGAACAATTCAATTAGGTCTAAGTTGAAAGCTATGGTCAGTAGTCATTCATTTTCACGAAATCATGTTTATATGGTGTCAATATATAAAAAGCATTAAGAACAATTCAATTGAATAAAAACTAGATTGTCATTCACAATAGATGGTGTTTCACAGCAACATGTTTCAATTAGGATTACATAGAATCATCTCAGACCTAATCTCTAAGAGATTTAGCTACTCATAATCGAGTTTACAAATAGCACAATCAATATAGGAATTAAAACATACATGAACTGATAGAAGGTTGAAGAAATCACCCTTCTAACCGTATTTAGGTCTCAAAATTGCACTTTTCTCTCTCCAATTCGTAACCCTTGTTTTCATAATAGTCTTCAGCTTAAATAGGCAACAGCTTCTCCTAAAATCGTGGCACGATTTAAGTAAATCATGACACGTTTCTGCCTTGTGTAGCAAACCACCCAAATTAGGGTTTCCATAATCGTGTCAAGTTTTTGCCATCGTGACACGTTTTCACCAATGTCAAATGCATGATTCTTGAGAGCTCCAAATCGTGACACGTTTTTCAGTAATCGTGACACGATTCCAAATCGTGAGCTCAAAAATATCATAAAAAGACTCTAAAAAATTGAAATGACAGACTGTCATCAATCATATCTGGTAATATCAACCACTTATATTTTGGTGCAATTCCACAATTATTTTAGGAGGGTTTCAATCATTCATGATATATTTAAAATGTTCCTCAGACCCAAATATTGGCTTATAGTCACGCTTATGATTACTCGACTTTCTAATAAGTGCCTTATCAATCATAGAATGACTTTCTTCAATCGTACCAACATGCTCAGCTGCATCTCAGAATCCACAATCATTGTCACCTTTAACATCCATAATTGTTTCAATGTATAGATGCATGAACAAAGGTGTATGTTCAATATGCGGAAAATTTGGATTTGGGACCAGAGTAGGTGATGACGGAGTATCATATGATATTTTTGGCTATGTTTTAGTACTTTTCTTTGCATTTGAAGATACATAAGATGAGAGTTGGAGTTGTTGTCAATGGTTTGAGGAACATATTGTATTGTTTTCACTCAAGTCGTTGTAATTCACTTTATCGTAAATCATGCAACTTGATAGGTGTTTTGAGTGTTTTGTAGTGAGAAATCATGTAAATCGACAAATCAAGACTTCACCTGAAGGATCAAGGATATAAGGTTGAAGTTAAATGGTTCTTAGAAGTTTCTTGAAGACAATGCCAAGTGAATAAAATTCATTTCACGTTCGTAGGAGATCTAGACGGAAGAATAGTTGAAAATAGGATGAAAACGCCAGAAAAGGCACAAGAGAGTGTTGGAACAAAATGAGTTTAAACAATGCCTCTTAAGTTTTGATGATAACAAAGATTAAAAGTTCAATTGGATATGCTAATATTTGTTCAAGTGTGCAGGACCATAGACTAAAATTTATATGTCTTAAAATAAAGTATTGGTTCTCAAAGAAAAAATTAGAGCAAAAGAATTTTCAAGAGAAGCCAAGTTGCAAGTCAGAATCTAAAGGACTTTCATCCTTTAAATATAAGAAAGAATTATGAACATTGTGAGTCCTGAAAAGGATGTGGATGGATTTCATCCTTTAAATATAGGAAATCTTGCAAGAGATGGAAGAAAACCCTTCGTTATCCCTTGTGCCTCGAAGAGTTGCATTGAGTTGTTACTTAATCATGGTATTGAAATCATAGGGAAAAAAGTTGCAATAATCGGAAGGGGTAAAATTGCAGGTGTCGCGGTGATTTTTGGATATCAAGCTATTGATTAGCGTTGACTCCCAATTTTAAGTTCACCACCGAGCTTTTATTTTTTCCAAGGAAAAGGGGAAAAGTTCAAATAAACCCTAAATTTAAGAGATTAAAGGTTCGGGGGTTGGTTACGCAAATGGAAGGTATTAACACCCTAAACGTCTATAGTATTCTATATGAACCTCTTGTTTTTTTTTATCTTGTGCTAAATTGATTACTTGCTTGTAAATAAGACAGTGATAGTAAATTCAACATGGTAAAGAAACACACACCAATATTGATGCTACAAGTTTGCCCATTTGAAATCACTTATCATGTTGTTATGACAATCTAATTAGACCATCCGAAAATTGTTTCAAATTGAATTTCTATGTTATATATAGGGAGTGTCTGCTTATAAGGATCGTGTAAAAAATTCTGTAATTAATCACTTTGTCAAGTGGTTGTTTATAGTTTTCACCTTACAAACCGGATTTTTAAAGGTTGAGTTAGATCCAACTTAATATTTAAGTTGGTATCAGAGTATATCTAAGATTTATTGGGCCACCTGCTAATGTGTCATTCATATCAGGACAAGTGAGTCACGTTCTAGATGTCCAGTCCTGTAAGTGAAGATATGTGCTAAAATTCCACATTGGACGAGATATGGCTTAAAGTTGTGTTTATAAGTGGTGGACAGTTTTCCCTTTATACGTTAGTTTTGTAAGGATGAGTTAGACCCGATACAAAGTTCTAATAGTTATGTTTAACTAAGGTTATTGGTTTTGAAATTTAACTAATTTGACTTAGCACATTGTGTAACTAACTCAATACAAATTTAACTATGAGAAATTATATTTGTACAACTATTTTGTGACAACTTTTGAACAACTCTATCTAATACTCATAATATGTGCTCTCTCTCTCTCTCATTTTTCTTTCTCTATTATTTTTAACCAATAAAAAAAAAAAAAGTTGTCACTAAATGGTTGAAATAAATTGATTGTTTCTTCATGGTATACAAGAGAATCAATATCATCATCGCCTCTTCTGAAAAGCCAAATATTCTTATTAGAGATATAGGTTAGATACAAGTTAGCATTAGTCTTATAGTAGTATATATAGTTGTAACTACCTCATTAGAAGGCATCTCTTATCATTGTAATATTCACTTTTATCATCAATAGAAATATTCTCTGAGTTTTCTCTCATTCCTTCATTGGATATCATGTTTCCTAACAATTCTTTCCTTGAGTGATGAAGATGTATGTTGATGTCATGTTACTGTTTCTTTAAACTGGAGTTTGCTAACTTACTATAAAATCTTTGACAATATGAAGGTGCAATTTTGATTATTTTGCCATAAGATTGTTGTGTATAATAATATAATTTTTGTATATTCTGCACAAAAAAAAAACTACTAACAATTTCTCTCTATTTTTTTAAATTGATCCAAAAAGTGGCCGCCATCCAAAAGTATGTGCAATCATATTCGGTTGTCGTCTAACAAACATAACCTTAAAGTTAGAATGCAAAAGTTAACCTCTAAAGTCATTGTTTTATGTCTCAATTTTATTTATTTATGTTGATGGTCTAAGACTTCGATGAAATAAAAATGCAAAAATGACATTACCCAAAGTTGAACTTGATAATACTAGAGGTTGAAATGGTCCAACCACTATGCTATATTATATAATTTGTTTGAACCATAAATGTGAAAAAAACTAAAATATTGGAAACTCGTTAATTAAAATAGTCTAATTTAGTCTTACACATATTGTTATATAACCTGAGAGATGTCCAGGTCACCAAATTCACTTGTTAGAAAATGTACATCGTATTTATTTATTGACATAACAAAGTGGTATATTTTAGATTAATTAACAATAAAATTAGTGTGAGATGCTTCTCAAGGACTTAAATTTATAAACTTGCGTACCTACTTAAATTGAAACAGAAATTTCTCAGAAATCTCCATCTTACATTACACGTTAGATCTATTTTCCATTGATTAATTATTTAATATTTTGCATCTTAGCAAAGGCCACCCCAATCATTTTAAATAGCAAGTGAGGTTTCAAACAAAGTTTAATGTACATAAGGTCTTTTTGTCTAGATATAAAGTATTTGTTTGCTTATAAAATCCAATGAAAAATCATTTCTAAGTAGATTTTTTGTATAATCCATGTAGAAACTATTCAAATCACATCGATTTTTAGTTATTTTTTTGAAATTGAATCAAGCTTAGTCTATCCACACATATACTCCATATGGTCTCAAATATAAGCATAGATTTATTCTTCAAATTTATCGAATAATTGATGTATCTAAGAGTAAATTGTAATACTTAATTATTTGAGTGGGTGTTCATTTCATCCCCACAAAAGAAGGTTTGCCTACTACGATGGTATACACTGATTTGAAGTATACATTTTGGTTAGTCCAACGTGATGATGTTACTACACGTCACTTTAATAATGGGATAGTCGTTATTCGTCAATATATGACCAAAGATGATCGTGGTGATGGTAACCTATAATGACGATGGTGAGAGAGTATGGTGGCGGTGACAAAGCCTAGCGGTGACGAGAGATTACAGTGGCTGGTCTGACAAGAGAGAAAAGAGAAGAGGTATAGAATGGAGAAGAAAGAGGGAAGATTAGGTTTTTTTTACGAAATTGTGTCTGTTTTAATGTTGAAATTACTCATCATGTTGCACTTCTGTCAAATGTTTCTTTTATCATTTCTCAAACGAATGTGTCAGCCACCGACAATGTAATTAAAATCCAACTCGATGTTAGTTATTTGTCTTAAAATTTAAGTTGAATCTAACTCAATCTTATAAAACCTTTATGTAAGGTGAGGACATTCTACCGATAAACACATGTTCATATCGTATTTTATACAATGTGAGTCGTGAGACTTTTAATATACATTCTCACGCTCATGTCTTAACATATAGAATATAATCCAGGTGATCTGATAGCGGTGAAATAGTATATAATCCAACATATATTAGATAGACTCTTATATCATCTTAATATTTAGATTAGACCCTTAGTAACCCTAACTACCTTGTGAAGTGAAAACCATCTCCAACACATGTTCAGGATTTATCTTATACAATATAGGACGAAAATTCTTTAACACTTTGAAGGCTAGCACATAAATTATTTTCAAATAATCAATACTATATATAAAGAAAATCAGCTTAAAATACATGAGTTTGAGATGTCTTTTTTATTACCCATTTTACCATTTATTTATACTATTTTATCCATTAAAAATATTATTTTAATTTTAATTAAAAAATTAAATCGCATAAGAATAGTTAATATCCCACTACAATATGAACAATATTATCAATATTATATAGAAAGGGCATAGAGATTTTGGGCTAAATTTTTTATAATTTCAATTATACCATTAAACAAATTTTCATATATTAATGTTATATACATATGTTGTTCTGAAAGTTGAGACATTGCTGGTCGGGAGGTTTTTCTTCTTTGGCAAATTTGGACTGCACATAATGATGTCATTTTGAATGACGCTCATCATACTTCAAAAGGCATTGGAAGGACAACACTAGATGCATGGTAGCAATGGCAAGAGATTCATAAACAACCATCACCACCGCTTGTGCAACACGAACATAATAGAGTGCAAGGTAACAACTCAGTTTGGGAGATACCGCGCGAGACATGGTTGAGGTGCAATGTGGATGCCGTGTTCCATGATCATAACCATCTTACATCTTTTGCGTGTTGTGTTAGAGACTCTAGTGGGCAATTTATTCGGGCTCAAACGAAATGGCAGCGGGCAAATATGACAGTGTTTGGAGGGGGTGATAAGTGCTAGAGTGTGTTAATTTCATGATTTATATTAAGCACTTTTGGTTACTTCTTATTTAAGTTATCCAAGGAAAATATATGAAAAAGTGACAAAATGCATAATTATGCTTTTTAGGTCTTACTTAACCTAATTGTGCAGGAAAAGAGTGATCAAGACATGAACCAATGAAAGAAAAACAAAAAGAGGAGCAAACTGCAAATTTTGGTCTGCAACTGTCATTCCTGCCAGGCACAACATTTCCTCCCTGGCAAGAATTACAGGTCCTCTGACCTGTTTGACTAAAACCTGTCGCTATGGCAACAAAATCCTGCCTGGCAAGATGTCGCCCGAGCAACAAATTGTGGCCATGGCGGGAATGAAGTTCCAGAACCCATGTTTTCCAAGATCATACGTTGCCATGGCGACAAATGTCTTGCCTGGCGAGAAAAGGCGGTTGGGGCAAGTGGAGAATGACATGGTAGAGATCCACTGGCAAAGAAAGCTGATGTCGCCATAGCGACAAAAATCCTGCCTGGCAAGAAAGCAAAATTCAGCAAAAGTATAAAAGCCTCTCTTCTCATTTCAGAAACATTATTATCAGATCTTAGGTCATTTTAGGGAGAGAAAAACAGGGGAACACATAGAGAGACCCTTAAGAAGCAAGGAGCACAAAGATTGAAGGGATTCACAAGATCATTGAGACATCATGGCTTGCTTCCATTCCATCTCTTCTTTTCTCCTTGTAAGGTTACCATGACAATGAGTAGTTAGACTCTTTTTGTTGGGATTAAATGTAATCAACTCTACTAGTATGTATTCCCTTTGACTATGATGTTGTTTAATTTTAATTATCTCATGATGTTGAGGTTATTCTTGTTTTCCATGCTTTTAATCTTATGGATTTGATTTGTATTGGAAAATACCTTTTGAATCTAGGTTAGGATAATCTTCTATCAAAGCTTTTGTTCTAGACATGGAATTTAGGTTTTGATAATCACTTTGAATATTGGAACCCAAAGCTTTTGTATCATTTAATAGCTTGGGAAATCAGCTATAGAACGATACAATCAATTATTGGATCGTTTAATAGTTTGAGAAATCGACAATTGAACGACCCAATAGAAGTCACCACATCATTTGGACACAAATGATGTTGCCGAGCAATATGTGAAAATATCGATTGATAATTCGAATAAGCAACACTAATCCGAGAATACGTATAAGTAGGTTGATGAAGTTTAATCCCAGCATAAACATTTCCCTGTAACTCTCTAACCTTTTACAATTTCGTAGTTTTATAGTTTATGAAACAAAATATTGTGAAACCTTAGCTCAGAACGACATTGATTGTTGAACGGATTAGAATATCGCACCAGTCCTAGTGGAGACGATAAACAAAAATACTTACTTTTGATCGTTGAAAATACTACATTAGGGGGAGGAAGTAGCCTTACTCGATGCCATTCACTTTGTTGATGTGAACACATGGGACTGAGTTGTCTTCAAGTCCGCCTCTGCTACTCTAGTGAAAGATCTATCGTCTTCGGACCATGGTGATTCTTCTATGATGTTGTTTCTAGTATTATTTATCAATTATCTTTACATTCCAACTTCGAGGTGAAGTTTGTTAGGAGACAAGCGAACATGGTTGCTCATAATTTAGTTAGGGCGGTCTGTTGTTGGGCTAGTCACCGTATTTTTTATTCTTATTCTTCTTGTATTGAACATTAGTTGATTAATGATAATAGTTAACTTTGTTTTGGTCAAAAAAAAATATTAATGTTATATTGTTGGTGCTATTAAAAAAGATTTTTTTTTGGTTACACGCTATTAAAAAAGATAATGATTTATATTATATTTGTTAAATTATTGTTGATATTGAAAAAGATAAACATGGTTTCTTTTGGTTTGTTACAATTTGTAAATCACAAATATTTATACTTATAATTTTAATGAGAAACAAAATTTTGTATAAAATATCGTTCATAACTTACACGCGTGAGCGCATTAAAAAGAGTGGAAAGGCGGCTACTACCGGTAGTAGTAGTAATAATAATAATTTATGTTATCCTATAGAGGTACCTTTAATATTAACTATCATCCTTATCCTTTGCTAGTATTTAATTACAAAAAGAGACATTAGTTAATCTTATAAAGTTACGTGTATAATATACAAACACAATGTTTAGTCCTAAGCAGGGGTGGGAATAGGTCAGGCTGTTTGTCAAGGGCATATGGTCCAGCCGATTGAAAGTCCGGCTCGACCTAACCCGTTTAATAAATAGGTTAAGCATGAGCTTTTTAAAAAGTTTATTAATTTAAATGGGTAGACTTAGACTTATAAAAAAGCCTATCAGATCTATCAAGTCAGCCTGTATATATGTATATTACATTTTCCCACATTTATTATTTATAAAGTTATAAAAAAAATCAATTTCTTTAAATTCTCATATTAAGTTGGTGATTTTTTTTATCACATCGAAGATTTTATACATTTTTTTCCTACTTAAGTGCTGATTTTGTTTTCAGTTTCTTTCTTTTTGAAAGATTATTAAGTTATCATTAAATACTCATATCGTTATTTGATTTGTGTGAATTTTTTAGGCGTGGTACAAATATATCTAAGGTTAAGTATGGTTATCAGATTAAGTTTGAAATCATTCTTGTTATCAGACTTGATTATTCTTGAGTTTCTATCCAATTATAAATTTTATGATTGTGTTTTATTAGTTTAATGTGTATCTAATTAATGTTTATCTCTGCATTAAGTATGTTGCACAAATTGAAAAGAAAGAAAAATGGATGAATGGACTCTATTTGAAATATGTAACACAAACTGGGATTTTAGACAAGCTAATAGGCGATGACAGACTTTTAAAAAGGTCAGACCAAGTTTAAAATGAAGTCTTTGATATGTAAAGGCTAAGGCTTAGACCTTAGTTTTTTCAACTAGGCCAGACCTATTTAAGCAAAGCCCGGCTCGGCCGGGCTCATTTCCACCCCCAATCCCATGTCAATTTAACATGTTTTTTTCCTTCTTTTTTTACCGAAAGTCAATTTAGCATATATAAACGCACAAACATACAATGTGTGTCAGCATCAAATTCAATCAATGCAAAATGGCGAATATTCTCCCTATGATATTGCTTGTTATTCTTAGTCTCTTGCTGTTCTTCTTTCAATTATCTACCTCAATTGATACCATCACCCAATTTCAATTTCTTAATGATGGCAACACTTTGGTTTCTAATGATGGAACCTTTGAGTTAGGCTTTTTCACACCAGGTAGTTCAGCAAATCGCTATGTGGGAATATGGTACAAAAATATCCCAAAAAGAAGAATAGTTTGGGTTGCAAACCGTGATGATCCAATCAAGGACAACAACTCCAACTCCACCATGTTGATCATAAGCAAAGAGGGAAACCTTGAACTACTTACCAACAACAATCAAACACTTGTTTGGTCAACAAACATCACAACACAATCTTTGTCTACTACAAGTTCTCATGTTGCTCAACTATTAGACAATGGAAACTTTGTAATCAAAGCCAACAACAATACTGATCAACAAAGTAATAATTTCTTATGGCAAGGTTTTGATTTTCCTTGTGATACTTTGTTGCCAGGCATGAAGCATGGATGGGACTTAAAAACCGGTCTTAATCGTCAATTAACTTCTTGGAAAAATTGGGACGATCCATCATCGGGAGATTTAACTTGGGGTATTGTCCTTCATAGCAGTCCAGAAATTGTATTGAAAAAAAGATCAGTTGTGATTCATAGGAGTGGTCCTTGGAATGGAGTTGGATTTAGTGGAGCGCCTATGGAGATTATTACGTCAAATGTTATAGCTACAACACCTGTGAACAATTCAAATGAAGTTTATTTCGCATATAGTCTTGTAAACAAGAGTATGGTTTCAATAACTTATTTGAACCAAACGCTTAGTCTTCACGAACGCGTTATATGGAGTCCAGAGGACAATACTTGGAGTGATATTCAGTCGGTACCAAAAAATGATTGTGATGTCTATAATCGTTGCGGCCCTTATGGAAATTGCATTCATAACCCGTCTCCAATTTGTCAATGTTTAGAAGGGTTTGAGCCTAAATCGCCACAAAATTGGGACGCCTCAAATTGGACACAAGGATGTGTGCGCAAAGGCGAAGAAACATGGAATTGTGGCGTGAATGATGGTTTTGGAACATTTTCTGGATTGAAATTGCCAGATACAACACATACTTGGGTTGATGCAAATATGACACTTGAGAATTGTAAGAAGAAATGCTTGGAAGATTGTTCTTGCATGGCTTATTCAAACTTAAATGTGAGTGATGGTAGTGGTTGTTCCATATGGTTTGGTGATCTTATAGACTTGAGACAGATTTTAACATTCCAACAATATCTATATATTCGAATGGATGCTTCCACAGTAGGTAAATGCTATATTCTTCTCAAACATTTATGCTTTTTTTATGGATTATATATGTTTTTAATCTCTAGCTATATAGTTTTAGTTAATACTAAATTTGTTTACCTAAGTTTTAATTAATACACTATAAAAACACCATAATTTTCCTCCAGCCACTACTGGCAGCCTCTAGACCCTCGAAAATACTGGTGGTTAGGGTTTGCAATAAACCGAACCAACTCGAACAAATTTCGAAACTCGACTTGACAATTGATTCATTGAATTAAATTCATGAACCAAATGAGCTGAACTTGAGTTATATATAGTTTGCTTCGTTTGGTCCATGAGTTGACTCGATTATATCTAATACTTAAAAAATATTTTTGTTTTATTAAATAGTATGAACATGAACCTACGGTCAAATTAATCAATTAAATTTAAAAGTTGTTGTACAATACTAAGTCAACTAAGAGGTTTGAAGGTGGAACAAGACTACTCTAATATTTATCTATGTTGATTTGATTAACAACTACAGGTTTAATTAACAATTTAACAATTATAAATTAAAAAATAAAAAAACCAAAGTCCGACACTTGCCAATAATCAATCAATAATAGATGAAAGTGAGCTATATCCATGTTGATAGACAAACACGTAATAACAACTGCATTAGTTTAAGCTTCGAAGCAAATTGTCCCACATGCTTGGTTTGATTATAAATTACAACTTTAATTACTTAGTGTAATATCCTCATTTAGTGTGATTATTAATTTAACACCAGGCTATGGGAAAAAAGTTAAGACTTTTTTCTTCCAAAAAAAAAAAGTAGCAAAAATTTTTGATTTTAGAATTATGTGATTCAAACTAACGAGTCGAATCGAGTTCTTTGTGAACTTTAATCAAGTCGAGTTCAAGCTTAAAAAAATGTTCGTCTTGAACTCGAGTTTAGTTCAAACTGAATCAAATTTTATTGAGCCGAGCTGAGTCAAATTCAATTTGCTTCAACTCATTTTCAACCCTACTGTGGCTTTTTCTGCCGGAAATGACACTAGGGAAATGACACTAGAAGAGGCACCTTAGTTAGACTTCTTTTCCCAATGGCCAACTCGAATTTCCGACGGCCATGACACTAACAAATATAGAAGGAAAATACAATTTTGCAATATACTAGAAGTTTGAACCTGGAATTCCTTACTTATATACCTACCTATTAGACTACTTGACATACAAAATATATATTACCAAAAAATTACAAAGATATTTTACCGTAAAAAAAATAAAATTAGGAAGGCCACATGACAATGTTTTGAACAAACCAAAAGGTCAACCCCATACCATATATATAGTATCAAGCATGTCATACATATAAATGTGGGGACAAATAGTTTTTATGAATGTTAAATTAATGAGAAATTTTTTGATGGACTGTAACAAAAAAAAATAGTTTTTTTTTTATAGAAACTAAAAAACTAATTTCAATATTTCATTTAATTATTGAGGAGTGGTGGTCACTATTTTCTTAGATTTGACAAGTATTCATTTCTTTTTCAAAAGATTCAAATGGAGATGTTTCTGGTGGGAAGAAAAATCATACATTGGCAATTGCAGTCACTATTCCGTTGGTCGTCATTTTGCTACTGGTGATCATAGTCTTTTACGTTTACAAGAGAAAAAGAAAGCAAAGAGGTAAATTTCTTGACCCAAATAAAATATATTTCAATTCAATGACATTGAGTTCTTGAAATTTGTTTCTAAAAAATGTATCCTACCTCTTGTTTTTTAGATATATGCCATTTTTTTATTCCTAATCTCTTTCTATATGAATGCTTTCAAATTATTAGCAACAAAAGAAAACCATTCGAATTATAAATGTATGTTGTAATTATATCTTTACCAAAATACCTTAATTATTGTAATTTTTTTATTTTACTATAGTGGAGAGGTAAAGTCATTTTTTTTTACAGAAGAAAGATAAATATCTATCTTAAAAGAAGGAGGATGGATGAAAATCGCGGATTTTAGAAATTAGGGTTCATGATTCTGAAATCTAATTCTCTTTCTTTTTATAATTAAATTCATTTTTTTAGGCAATTAAATTCATTTTTTTAAATAATTAATCAATTAGTTTTTATTATGCGTCCAATTAATTATTTCAATTAATGACATGAAAAATGAATAAGTCAAAACACATGACATGTCACTGCCACGTCATTAATGGTAGTGACAAATCACACAAAATGATATGGGTCTAAAAAAACCTAAGAAAAAAAAGTGAAGACCCAAAATAATCCCTCAGAAAAATTTGCTCCAATTCACTGAACACCTATAAAAGAAAATTTAATGGTTGTTTTTTCAACTGTTTTTGTTTGTTTAAGGTTGAGAAAAAAATGACATCTACGAAAAAAAATTGTTAACTTCACATGCATATTTTTTTAGAGAACTTCACATAGTTTTTTTTTTTTAAGAAACTTCACATACTTGATGTGAGACCTTATATATTTTTTTTTTTAAGAAGCTAAAATGACATTAGATTGTCAAAAAGTTTAGATTTTTCAGCACAAGATGTGCCAGAAAATATGACTAAGTCAACAAGATATAAATCTAGAAAGCCACCAAAAGGAGAAAGAAATATACAAACTAAGTAATAGTTTTCAAGCATAAGTTTGGATTAAGCCACCAAAAATGGCAATCAAAAGAGAAGGTAGAGTACTTTGCTTTCAACCACCAAAAAATTGGAAGCTTAATTTTGTTAAGCAGCTTAAATAAAGAGTGTTCTTATGCTTGAAAATTCAGCTATTTCTTTCACTCTAAATTACCCAAACACAAGATAATCAAAAGCGATGCAGAGTCGACTGCCGATGTGAGACCTTATATTAATTTTAGTTAAAGCCCTTATCTTAGAGGTAATTTTAATTAAAGTACTTGAATATTATATAATTAAGCAGACAATTTAAATATGACAAAAATGCTAAAATTTATTTTTCCATCTTATATTTTATATGAAAAAAGATTTGTTTTATATTTACTAAGAAATTTCCATCATCATATTTTTAGTTTTGATACAACCCAACACGGTATTGTAATTCCTTAAGAAAATGAAAAAACATGGTATTGTAATTAGTCTCATTTAATGAAGAAAATGTTCAACAATTAAACCCACTGAAATGTTGCATGATCTAATGCCTCTGCTAGGACTTTGCATGTAATAAAGATAAATAAGAATTTGCCATAACAAAAACCATATCGGAAAACATTATGATTACATGGAAATTTTGTCCAACAAAAATTTATTTTTTTTAATTTTGTCCTACAAAAGTTTATGACAATATTGCATTGACACCATTTACATATGAAAGATAATTTAGAGATCAACACTTTAACCGAAGAGAAAGATGAAGACCAACAAGATTTTGAGCTTCCTTTCTTCAATATTTCTACAATGATAAGTGCCACAAATAACTTTTCAGACAATAACAAACTTGGAGAAGGTGGCTTTGGACCAGTATATAAGGTAAACATGCAACAACTTGAATACAACACATGAGAAAGCTCTTGAATCTCATTTCCTAACAATTTTTCCAACTATAAAATTTAGGGTACACTAGCTACAGATGGGCAAGAGATTGCCGTCAAAAGGCTTTCAGGAAGTTCAAAACAAGGATCGAAAGAATTTAAAAATGAAGTAAAATTATGTGCAAAACTTCAACACCGAAATCTTGTTAAGGTTCTTGGTTGTTGCATTCAAGGACAAGAGAGAATGCTTATCTATGAATATATGCCCAACAAAAGCTTAGATGCATTTCTTTTTGGTGAGTATCTCTATTAAGCTTGAACATTAATATATATATGAATTTTGGAAAGAAAATAATAAATAAAATTGATATTTTTAATAGATCCAGCTCAAAAGAAACTTCTAGATTGGTTTAAGCGCTTCAACATTGTTTATGGAATTGCCCGTGGACTGATTTATCTTCATCAAGATTCTAGATTGAGGATCATACATCGAGATCTAAAACCAAGTAATATTTTATTAGACAATGATATGAATCCTAAAATATCAGATTTTGGCTTGGCAAAAATTTGTGGGGATGATCAAGTTGAGGGGAATACAAACAGAGTAGTTGGAACACAGTAAGTAGTTTCATTGATATTTTAAAATTTTTGAAAAAAATAATAATTCAAATTAACTCATTTGTACACTTTTCAGTGGTTATATGGCTCCGGAATACGCCATTGATGGACTATTCTCCACAAAATCTGATGTATTTAGCTTTGGCGTTTTATTGCTAGAGATTGTAAGTGGACAGAAAAATAAAGGAGTTACATTTCAGAGCAACACCTATAATCTTATTGGGCATGTAAGTAACACAAACAACTTTATATTCCCTCAATGAAATGGTATATCACAACTATATTTGAACTTTTGTAGGCATGGAGGTTATGGAAAGAGGGAAATTCAGAAGAATTAATTGATGATTGTCTAAGGGACTCATATATTCCATCTGAAGCTTTAAGATGCATACAAGTTGGTCTTTTGTGTTTACAACTTCATCCAAATGATAGACCAGATATGACATATGTGCTTGCGATGTTGACGAACGAAATTGTTTTAGCCCAACCAAAGGAACCTGGTTTCATAATACAAAGTGTCTCTAATGAGGGAGAATCTACAACGAAGCCTTTCTCAATTAATGAGGTTACTATTTCGTTAATAGATGCTAGATGAAAAAAAAAACCTTTTATCTATTTGTATGTCATGTATATATGGACGTATTTGATCAATATGTGATTGTCAGTTAGATATTTTATTTGCTTATGTAAACATGATAAAGTTGTATATGAGCTAAATTAATTGAAATATGAGTTATGCAAATGTGTATATCCTTGAACTTTATTTAATATCTTATGATTTTTTTGAATAGAGACATGTGAAGAAGGTTTCCATCCAAGAGACACTTGCTTTCATTTGGTTTAGATTCATACTTTTTAATAATAATTTATATATAGGACATAATTCTTTCGTAAAGGTCCAAATAAAGTTGGCATAGGTCATAAAACATATACCAATGGATGTTTAGTTCCGTCAACTTTGATTAGATATACCAATGGAAAAATTTCATCCCAATAGCCTATAGCTACGGTAGTTTCAGACAACAAAATGTGAGACTTATACCTACTGTCATTGACAACAAAATTATTTTTCCGTTGGTAGGTTTGAGAATATATTTTTCGTATAAATAGTTTTTTGACTCAAATAATTCTTTCTTATTATTATGCAAGCCCCTAATTAAACCACCTGATAATTGTCGGGAATTTGAATCTCAACGTTTTACCATAAAGATTCCCATCATAACCAATCTGGAGCAGTGTCGTGATCCAAAATCATTTTCGATATCCGAAAGGTGGACATCTTATCCATCAGCTTGTCATTTTTGGAAATGTTGTACCATGACTGTTCGGCCATAATGACCCTCCAACAACAGCCAATAGCCTTGTAAACATTGTCCATCTCTTTTACGGTGTAACAACGCACAATCGGAAATGGGCAGTGATCCTCTCTTGCATTTTTAATTTTGTCAAGTCGACCCAATTTTGAGTTGTTAGTGAGTACATCATCCAACATAAAACCGTAAGATTATGCATCCACGTTGTCGGATATGTCAAAAGAGACTGCAGCACCTCCCTTATAGGCATGGCAACAAAACTCATACCCGCGGTTACCCTCCCGAACCAAACCCAATTTGACGGGTTTTGACTGGGTTTCGGTATGGGTATGGGTTTTCTCCGATTTTAAAACATGGGTATGGGATGGGTAACGGGTTTATAGGCACCCACCCCGAACCCATACCCAAACCAGTCCCAAAAGTAAAAAATTACTTTATGTTGATATGTCATGTTATTTTGTTTGATAATTGTCCTGTTAACAAAAACTACCGTTGATGTTTAAAGGATCAACTAAACCATTCCGTCTAACAAATGTTAAAGTGAGCGTATTGTTGGATCATGTATTACAACGTTGCTCTTGGGAATGCAAAAAAGCTTATATTTTTTATTTAAAAAAATTATTAAATGCGGAGACGGGGATGGGGCGGGGGATACCCGAACCCGTCGGGGACGATAATGAGAATCAATTTCTCATCCCCGTTGGGTATAGATATGGGTAGGGTAACGGGTAAGTGTATGAGAATCGGGTATGGGGATGGAGAAGGTAAAACCTGTCCCCACCCCGCCCCATTGTCATGCCTACTCCCTTATCCATATACTGCTCAACCAAACTCTTAAATTCTTGGTAGCTTGAGACATGTATGCGAAGATAATCCATTTTTTCACTCTTTCTCCTGCATAAATTTGAAAGCAAATCAAATTATGGGTTTGACGCAATTTAAGAAGTTGTGCATAGAAAGAATATAATAAAAGAGTGAGAAGAAGAGAACACACAAGGGAGGCTAGAAGATTAAATTACTTTTTGTTGTTCTTCTTCTTGGTTCTTGTTATTTTGCTCAATCGCATGTCCACACAAGGCAGTAACGTGGCCATCCTAACAGTAAGAGAGAGAGAGCAGTCAATTAACATTTATTTAAGAAGCAAAGAATCCTGAACAAATAACGTCTGAAGCGGATATTGTGGTCAAACATGTTGGAATCCCAAACCCAAACATAGTTCGTGGTGATTGGATAAAGAAATGAGCTGTGGTCATTGTTATGGGAACAAATCAAGTTAAGGTAACAACTTGTTATGATTCTAATTAGCACATGAGAAAATACACTTGATAAAATATAATTGGTTGGGGTAAATGGACATGTGGCTACTGGCTAGTGATTGTACATAAATAGAGTAAGAATGATCACTATGGGGTATGAAGAAAAATGATGAAAGTATCTCATCCCTTCTTTGGTACTCTCTAGTAGAGTAATCTCTTCCATCTTTCTTTTTCTTCTTTTATGTACTAAGAACACCAACTCAAATTGGGCTCCCATATATCAATTTTACATTTGAATTAATAATCAATTGCAATTATCCATTTTATTTCACTCTCAATTTTGAGACCCATTACACAACTCAAATTGTTTTTACTTCAATATTTTGATGTTTCCTTTGGCTTCTGAATGCGTGGAGGTACTTGAAATTTTTATTTTTCTATTTGAAGAACTTGGTGCTATTTTCAGATGACTTGTCAAATATATACTCAAAGTTAACAAGGCACAAACTCAAAGAGGTATCATTTAAGGAAGAGATAGTAAATTCAACACACTGATGCTAATTGTTTGCTCCTTTGAAATCACTAATCTTGTTGTTATTATAATTCATTTTGACCATCCGAAAATTGTTTCAAATTGGATTTCTATGTTATAAATAGGGAGTGTGTACTTATAAGGACCAGGAAAAAAAAATTGTACTCACATTGTCAAGTGGTTGTTTTTCTTCTCAACTTACAAACCGGTTTTGCAAGGGTTGAGTTAGACCTGGCCTAATTTCTAAGTTGGTATCATAGTTTATACAAGATCCATTAGGTCACATGTTATCTGATCATCGCTATCAAACCACTTGGGTCACATTCTAGATGTCTAGTCTTGGACGTGAGAGTATGTGTGTTGAGAATTCCACATTGGATGAGATATGACTAAAAGCGGTGGAAAATTCTCACTTTACATGTCGGATTTGTAAAGACGAGTTATGCCGAATACAAAATTCTAACAGTTATGCATAACTTTGGTTATTACTATTAATTATGAAATTTAACTAATTTGACTTGGCACATTTTCTCAATGTATCTTCAAGCTGTTTTAGCATTGGTGAAGCTTCGTAGACAGTAATTAGATAATTAGCTAGTCAACATATGAAGCACGGACATTCCTCGGATTAGGTGTGTTCCGGTGTGGGACACGTGTCGTGTCCGACACCGACACGACACTAATACTTGTAATTACACTGAATTATGTGACTTTTTCCAATTATTAGCTGTGTCGGCGTGTCAGTGTCCGTGTCGTGTTCAGTTTCCGTGTCCGTATCCGTGCTTCATACATGGGTATTGCTGACTGGGGTGACTGTGATCTTATATTCGAATCTTCCTAAACAAAGAGACTTGTGGTATCATTTAGGTTTCATTATGGTCTTATAAATTGGTAGAAAATGCAATGTATGATTATTGTACCATAAAATATGTCTTTGTGAAAATAGCACACAAGTATGTACTCTTCTAACCTAATAGAATCTGCATGAAGGCTTTTGATGCGAACCTGGATTACAGAAACAGTAAATGGAAGAAAAATAGATCACAAATGTAAATAAATGAGTGTTTTATTTATGAAAGTTAAAGGTAAAATGCAAAAGATGAATGTCTTAACACCCACAAAGCCATGCCCCTGGAGAGAACAGCATTATCTGTCCATTAATTCTAAAAATTTACAACCATAACTCTATCCTCCACCTTCTGTAACAAACTCAACTCTCTCCCCTGATCTCTAATTTTCCTCAATTAGTTTTAGTCACTTGACATTTGACAATGTAGAAGCTTGAGCCACAAGCAAAATGAATGTATGTTGGGATTTGGGAAAGGAAACAAAGAGAAGACATCAAATGGGAAATTAAACATGACAATTAATGAATGAAAAGACACTTTAGTGCCCTCACCTGCTGGCCTTAAAAATAGTATGACACTACTGGTACAAGGATGGAAATGAGGGACAAAAATATGAACTTTTTTACTAATTTCCCGTCACAAAATTTAGTAACACATATTTCCTCTTCCAACTTTTCATCACAGATTCAATTTGTTTTAGTTTATGCAATTCCTTATGGACCTATTCTTATCTAGATGCACTTTAATATATAATAATTAGCAGGACCCTAGCAGCCAAGTCTTCCGTTTCACCGGAGATGTTTGCTTTGAAGAGGCAGTCAAAGTGGCATCAGCCATTACTCCGGCTCCCGGAGGCGTAGGACCAGTTACAGTATCGATGCTTCTCTCCAACACACTTGATTCCGCAAAATGTGCATTCGGAATGGTTTGAAATAAATTGATTGTTTCTCCATGGTATACAAGAGAATCAATATCATCATCGCCTCTTCTCAAAAGCCAAATATTCTTTCCTTGAGTGATGAAGATGCATGTTGATGTTATGTCAGTGTTTCTTTAAACACAAGTTTGCTAACTTACTATAAAATAAAATCTGTGACAATACGAAGATGCAATTTTGATTATTCGGCTGACTTTTTCTCTTTTAAACATTACTTTCAACTTTCAATACAAATAGCACGTATAACAAATAGATAATAGTAAATTCAAATATTAAAATAAAAGTGTAACAAACACGATATGAGTATATGTTCAGTTTTTTTTCCCTTTATCATTTAAAAAGTGTAACAAACTAGATGAGTATAATTATACTTACTTTTTCATTATCCCAATTAGATGAGTATATTTATACTTACTTTTTCATTATCCCAATTATACGCTTAAACAACTTTTTTTATAATAAAGATTGTTGTTGGTGTCATTAAAAAAACAAGAATTTAAATTATATTTTTTGTTATATTGTTGGTGTCATTGAAATAGATAATCATGGTTAGTTTGATTTGTTAAAACTTGAAAGCAACAAACATTAATATTTTTAGTTTTAATCGAAATCAATATTTCATAAAAAAGCGTCGTTCATAATTTTTCAAATGTTACCGCCATAAAAATAGCAAAAAGATGGGCATATGAGTGCCCGTCTTTTCGCTAGTATATTTTGGCTAAATTACATTAAGGGTTCTTTAAGTTTGAGGTTTGTAACAGATTGATCATTTAAATTATTTTAATCATACATAAATCCTTTAAGTTTGAGGTCTGTAACAGATTGGCCATTTAAGTTATTTTGGTTACACATAAGTCCTTTAAGTTTGTAAACGTTTTCGATTTAGTCATTATATGTCCCATCATTGTTTTTGTAATGTTTGGTTAACAAAAGGACTTGAAGGTGAGAAAAAGATAAGAAGGGGGGTTGAATTGTGCTTTCTTTTTCTTCTAAGTCCAAAGTCCAGAGTCTGATAGAGTTCAGATTCTAGAACAATGTTCAGAGTCTAATGCAACGGATAAAGGAAAGATAGAGAGAGAGAAGAGAAAGACACAAGCAATTATACAGGTTCATTCAACAATCTAGAAGTAGTTTTGTCCCCCTTGTACTTCCAAGGAAAGTTTACTAAAATCAGAATCTGATTACAAATGATCAAGTACAAAAGCAAGAGATTTCAAATACTCAAGCACACAAGCAAGAGGTTTCCTATGCTCAAGCACAAAAGCAAGAGACTTCTAAACAAACAAAATTACATAGAAAGATGTTTGGTTTGGACACTTGATATACAATCAGTGATGTTCACAATACAAATCAGATACATACTCTTAAGAAATTCTAAGTGAACTGATGTACAACAATTTTAGTAGAGTTTTGGCACAAGTAAATTGTTGTTAAGTCTCTACAATTCTTCAAGTCTTCATTCCTTTATATAGATGTAAGAAAGATACGTTTTAGAAGTGTCAACACACCAAAACAGTCGTTGTTGAAGCTTGATCATCACCAATGATCTGTTGCTTGATTTGGTTAATGTCATAGGAGGGAATAATTTAAAATTCATTCCTTGTTTGGAGAATTAACTAGTGTAGACACAGTTGTAGCAGTACTATATGCAGACATGAGAGTGGAGTAGTGGAGTAGTGGTTGTACAATTGTGCTATTGTCCTTTTCCTGCGCTCTTTAGTGGATAAGCATCTAATGCCTTCTAATCCCTCTGAAATAGTCGTTGCTTCCAGCTTCTATTCCTTCTGCAAACTTGTGTCTTCAAATAACCAAATTTAACTAACTCCAGGTTCTTGACTTCAGACTCTGACAAACTTCAGACTCTTGATGACTTCAAACTCTGGCAGTCAGCTTCTGATGTTCTTCAAACTCTAATGGTCTTCAGACTCAGACTTGCAACATAAGCTTCCTTTGTAAATTTCATTGCTCTCATTTGTTCTTCCAGAACCAATATCATGTTTTAAGACTTATAAATTTTAGTCTATGGTCCTGCACACTTGAACAAATATTAGCATATCCAATTGAACTTTTAATACCTTGTTATCATCAAACTCAAGGTGGCAATGTTAAACACATTTTGTTCCAACATGACTAAATTGAAAACGTTTACAAACATAAAGAACTTATGTATGACCAAAATAATTTAAAAGATCAATCTGTTACAAACCTCAAACTTAAAGGACCTATGTGGGACCAAAATAACTTAAAGATCCAATCTATTACAAACCTCAAACTTAAATGACTCCGGGTGTAAATAATATAATTTTTGTATTCCCCAAAAAACCTACTTAACAATTTTGATTATATCATCTGGTTTAGTTTGGTGGTGTTGACTTGGTACCTTGGAGCATACTCCTCTCGAGGTCTCTGGTTCGATTCTCCCTTATTTCAATTTTGGTAGGCAAGTTTAGCTTCTTATAGAAAAACAATTTCTCTCTATTTTTTTAAACAAACCGAACCTAATTGGTTTCTTTTTTTTTTTGAATAGGCAAACATGAGACTTATATTAACAACAATGGCGTCGCTTCTTCCACACAAGGCATGCTAAAAGAAAACGACCATAATTACACAAGTAGTTCAATCAAAACTGAAGGCAAGAAACAAAGGGACAACTAACCTATACCCAAACAAAGTAAAGGGCAAGCTAGCCAAGTATGAACCCCTAACACAAAATTTCTATACACAAAATTTCTATACCTAATTTGTTTCATTAATCAACAAAGTTTCTATACAAGGAGGATTATACTAAAAAATACATCAACTAATCTGAAAAATTGTCGCCACCTAAGAGTATGTGCAATCATATTCATTTGTCTTCAACAAAATTTAACCACAAAGTTATTTGAGAGAAGAGAAGAGAAATTTAACCTCAAAGTTAGAATGCAAAACTAGACAACTCTTAATATTAAATAAAAATATCTCTATCTGTGTTTTTTTTTATACACAATAGTTTTTCTCTTTTAAATTTTTTTTTACCCACAAAATTTCTCTCTTTTAAAAACTTGACAAGCGTGCTCTTAATGTATTTATGTGCGGATAAAGTCCTTGTTTTATGTCTCTCAATTTTAGTTATTTTTGTTATTGGTCTAAGACCTCCAATGAAATTAAAATGAAAAAATGACGATACCCAAAGTTGAAATGGTCCACTATGCTATATTATATCATTTGTTTGAAACATAAATGTGAAAACAACTAAAACATTGGAAACTCGTCGATTAAAAAAAGTCTAATTTAGTCCTACAGATATATATTATATCAACTTGACAGTTGTACAAGTCACCAAAAACACGTATTAGAAAATGTCCATTGTATTTCTTGACATAACAACTTAAGAAAGTCGTATATTTTAAATTAATTAACAATAAAATTTGTGTGAAAGGTTTCATTTTTGCTTCTTCAAAACAATAGTGTTAGATGCTTATCAACGACTTCATTTATAAACTTGCGTACCTACTTAAATTGAAACAGAATTTTCTCAGAAATCTCCATCTTACCTTACACGTTTTTTTAAAGAAAATCTTGCATTACACGTTATATCAATTTTCCATTAAACAAAATGACTCTCAAAGTCTCCAACTCAATTTCAGATAATGATTTTGTCATTTATCTTCTTCTTTTTCACGTTATTTTTGTTATTTTGATTCGTTTGCATATCGATTTTCAAGTATCAAATAAAAATAAAATAAAATAACCAACAATACATAAATGAAAGACCATACATTTAAATTCTAAGAGCTCATATTGAAATAAAATCATGATCTGATGCTTGAAAATTCATATGCAAATTATTCAAAAGGATAAAAAAAACAAAAAAAAAACATGAAGAGATAATAAATGACAAAATTGTTACTTAAAAGTAAGTTATGGGAGGACGAGAGTCATTTTGTCGTAATTAATTAATATTATGCATCTTTTCGATTTAAAGGGATATTTTTAGTTTATTCAAAGAAAATAAAAGATAGTTTTAGTAGTCTTACTCTTTGGTCATCGACGCTACAGTTTAGGTCTACGGATTATAGTAGCTTTTTTTTTTTTTTTG
>Ga0315913_1001319_pt1 | contig 26943 bp, 12 predicted proteins | sample MpolsnodulesMG_FD_207736 | JGI IMG/M metagenome (GOLD analysis project Ga0315913, IMG submission 207736) | Medicago polymorpha root nodule microbial communities from Los Angeles, California, United States - small nodules | ecosystem: Host-associated > Plants > Roots > Nodule | place: USA...
GTCTGAGACACTAGGAAAGTCCTCTTTGAGAAAAACAATTGTTTTAAATTATAAGTCGTTTTACAATATCAATGAAACATTAATATTATTTTTTCTATTATACCTTTAACTTCTTATTACTTTATCTTTTCTCAACTTTTTGATTTTATTTTTCTCATATTTATTGAGAATAAGTTTATAAAACAACCTATAATATCTCTTTTCATACGAACATAATTATATTTCTTAATCCATGTAAAAAAGTCAACACAACTTTGTTTTCAAGGAGAACATAGCTTATAATATGGGACGTATGAAGTAATTGACCGTATTGCAATTGATGAATTAACACGGTTAAATTAGATCTAAGGACTATTATTTGCTCAAGAATTTCGCATATCAATTGTATTAATTGAGTCAACAAATTAAACACCAGGAGTAAAAAAAAAATATATTTTAGTGAATTAGTTATTTTGACTACATTAATTATGAGTGAATCCTATGTCTATAAAACCATAAAGCAACTTTACCGTCCATCATTAGTAAAGAAAATAGTCCAGGGGTTGTGGTTAGTGAGTTAAATGGTCCGTTGCATAATGATGATCCAGGGGTTATAGACATGAATGTCACATATGCTGAGGGTGCAGTTAACGCATGCGAACGTCTCTTGGCTATTGAAAAGAGTGTTGATTTATCTTCCATTTCTACGGTGAATAATGAGATGCAGTTTGTTGTTGCAATTGTTAGGGTATCCTCAAGCCATTTAATTAAATATATGAATTGTCAACAAAAAATGTCGATAAATCGATAAATTTATATTATCAGAGATTAGAGAAGGACTCGATGAGATGTTGTTTTCATTTTCACCAAAGAATTTCTTTGAATGCTTAAAAAAAATAAAAAATTACACATGTGTCGTCCACGTCAGCATTGACTTTGTCAAAATCGGCCTGGGGGCCAAAACTGCAAAAGGGACGGTACTTAAGGAGTTGGATTGTATTTTATTTTGTTAGAGAGCCAAAATCGCAACTTCCTAATACTTAAGGGGTCAAAACTGCTATTAAGCCTTTTTTTAGTTGTCTGATTGCTTCATTATTTTATTTTATTTTTGCAACAAAAGGGAAAAACAAAAAGGGAAAAAAACAAAAAACAAAAAACGACTCAAACTATGGTCGAACAAACTCAACACATCTAGCGTCATCATGGCCTTAACTTAGTTGGTAGGGACAATGCATAATATATGCAAAGTCCGAGGTTCAAACCCCAACCACCACAAAAAAAACTCAACACATCTACTAAGAGGATAGAGGCCATATAAGGAGGGGCTTCATTCAAAATAACAAGGCTATATGAAGGTTTTTAATATCAATGATCAAATTTTCATACTTGTGATGTACATTCCAATTCTTTTGGATGAGGTTAACAACAATAGTTGAATCAAAGAGACATAACACATGATTAAATTCAGTATCCCAACACAACTTCAAACCATTGTATGAACCTGAAATCTTGGCATGGAGAATGCAAGGTCTACTAATTTTCCAAAAGAAACCATGCAAAAAAGAACATGTATGATCACGAATAAGACCACCAAAACCTCCCAAGTTGGAATCGAGGAAGACACTGCCATCAAAATTAAGAGCTACTGTATTCATACTAGGTCGTTGTCAATTGACAATATGTCCAGGCCGCTGAACATTGTGCGAGGTAGGATAAACAAAAGCTTTCAAGATATGATGTAAAGATAATAACACTTGAGCACAATTTTCTTGGATATAATGCTTGATATCCTCAAAGATAGATTTGATTGCTTGGTTATTGCTTGCGAGAAACACTTAATCATTATTTTTATTATTTTTATTTAAAAAATTAATGATATGTTGCGTTTCTATTTGAGAATAAAAAAGATATGTTATTTTCATTTCCACCAAAGAATTTCTCTGATTGCTTGATATATTTGTTGTTGTGCCTCATTATGTGTTGGTGATACATTGGTAGATCTGATAGACCTCATTTATCCAAGAGTCTCCTTTTTTACAGGGTTAAAATTAATGAAATAGGACCAAATTGAACAATAGAAATAAGACAAATGACTAGATTAAAACTTTTACTAGTTATGGGACCAATTTAAAAAAAAAATTAGTTAAGGGACAAGATGTTAAGGCTTAATATAACTTTGTTATATACAAAAGTTAGCCAAACAAGTTTTGCGTTATATTAAGCTGTGTATGCATTTTTTTTATGGAAAATATATATTATATAAATACAAAGGAGAAATATTTTGTAAGAGTACAACTATATATATAGAAATTAGAGTACTAGAAGTACTCAAGTCAAGTGATAATAAATTCAAAGAATCCTTCTCATAGAAAAACAAGCGAAAACTAAAATACCTTCAGAAAACCATCTAAAACCCCATTAGAAACACTCAACCACAGCCGATTAAAAGGAAGATTAGGAACAAAATCCCAGTCAACCAACCTCAAGACAAATCCGCCATAAGTCACTATCGATGCCAACACAGAATGAGTTCATAATATCACTCATAGAAGGAACATGTATTATTACCATAATGTTTTTTCTAAAAACCACTTCCAAAGTGAATTTAACCATGTCCACACCGACGTAATTTCACACAGAAACTAATGTCATATACACATAATACTGATGTCATGGACCAAATTATACAGTAAATGACTTAAAATTATAAATAGATGCATTGTTTAATATTATACAAATCGATAAATTTAACATTTGATCCAAGGCCTAGAAATGAAATTGAAAGTGCATAATACAATAAATAGTAAACATTCTTCCCTCAAAAAAAAAAAAAATAGTAAACATTCTTATCACGGTTTTTTCAAACCATTTCCGTCATCAGTCCTTAGAACCTCTATCTCCTTATGATGTTTTCATCCCCTCTTATGTAAAACCTCACCTTATCACCAATACTGAAGTTCTGCTCTTTTGCAAAATTGTACCATCCATCTCCTACGTGGCATTCATACCTATCATTTGTGTTGAATTTTGATGTCCACACTTCTTGGTTCATGTTTGGAAGCATAAACATCACCTTTTTTTTTTTTTAAGAAGCTAAATTAACTCACTAAAACTGGCACCCCCGAAGAATCAAACTTGAAACCATAAGGAGGAACACACTTCCAGGTCCCAGCTGCTACAAATATTGTAACTTTCTACATACACATTGAGATTAAGATTTAGTTAAATTATTCATTTTATATGTTTATTAATAATAATGCAGACATACAAGGATAATGAGATATATACATACCAAGCTTTGTGTTCCCTTAAAACTTGATTTTGTTAGAGTTGTCATCCAAAGTGTGGTTTCATTTGGGACATCATTATATATGTTCATATGCCTCCTTTCACGTTCACCTGACACCATGACCTCCGTACTTTTGTTGCAACTTTTTTTCATATAAAGGTTATCCTCTCCCTTGTATGTAAAGAATAAGATGTCTCCAAGCCCTATTGATCTGGAATAAAGAACTTCATTACAACCTTCTTCAATGGTCCAGTTAACTTCCCATGCATAGTGATTTTCTCCAACAAGAATCATAGGATTTGGGAAGGAATTTTCAAAGATGTTAGTCATCTCAGATGGTAGAACCTGTGATAAAAAAAATCAATGTATACAATACATACAAATTGATCAATACATTTATTGGTAACAAAAAACAAGTAAGAAATATGAACTTTCATAAAATGATAGAAGTTTTACATATCTTACCGAATCTTGCATAATATTCATGTTTGAAATTGCTAGTATGAAACCAAATGGGAGTATTGACCTTGATTCTTGAGGAAATTTCCTCCAAATTCTTGAAAACTCATATTGATACATATTATACATCTTTGCTCCATATTTCTCGAATAGGAGGACTTTATCTAAATTTAATTCCTCTCCACCCACGACCTAGGCAAAGTGATTCATTTTCTTCCTCTACTTGCACACCACATTCAACTTTGTCACCCTCTCTAAAGTCGTGTTTCTCACATATCATTGTTGAGGTAGTTCTATCCTCCTTTGCTTATAAATTTTTAAGTAGCATTCATTTCAACTGAATAATACATCAGATGATGTGTGAATAATTTATTTTTAAGTTTCATGTGGTTAGTACGTCGTAATCAGGTGTATTAAGTTATTAACTGCCATATTAAATTCCTCAAATCTAAAATTTTGTTTCAAATATAAAATGATTCTTTTGACATAGATAAAGTTTGATTGAGTATCGAATATTATATGATCATTTATCATGTTATTATTTAATTTTTCAAACAATATTTTATATAGTGTCCGTAATTTTAAAATTAAAAATAAAGCCTCCTTACATTCTCCTACTCAGCCCTCCATCAACAACATCCTTAGAGATTTAAAACTAGATGCTTCTCCCATGCATCACACGGACTAATTATTTTTTTAAGTAATAAATCCTTAAAATATCTAATGACATTCAGAAATATTAGAATATGGTTCAAATTTTTAAAAAATATATTGGTGTGCTTGAGATCAAATTTTAATAAGAATTGTTATTTAGATATGATGCAACCACATAATTGAACCATCAATATCTATCATAAATTGTATTAAATTGTAATATTTCTCATACAAATATGTAAATTGATAATATATCTTACATTTTGATATTTGTGTCATTAAACTTTCATCAAATCTAATATAATCTAATCTAATAATAAAAAAGATTGAAAGGTTATCCCGTTGTGGAACAAAGAAGATATAAGCAGTGCAAATGCAAACTGATAAACTTTTACAAAAATATATATTAATTTTATCGGCTAATAATTTGCGGTGCAAGATATTATTACATCTCTTCGTATAAATTGTTCTTTATTTATCTATAAGAGAAATCAATATATCACTCAATGTATAGTTTATATATCAAAATTCCATTGCATCAACGTGCCTAAATTTAGTAGTAAAATTGATTTTAAGTTAATATAGTTCACAATTGGATATACTTAGTACCTTAAGTACTTCCTTCACAAAAAAAAAGGCACCTTAAGTACTCTTTGAAGTTATTCCATTTGGGGTTGGCTTGTGATCTTGGAGTATGCCCCTCTTAAGGTCTCAGATTCAATTCTCTTCGGTGCCAATTTCAGTGGGCAAGTCCATACATAGTATTGGGTGGTGGGATTGGTCCCCTCAAATTAATCGGTCATTGGATCGGATATCAAGTTTAAAATAAAAACCCTCTTCCAAGTCTTTATAAAATCATATTCATCATACAAGAATTTCCACAAAAAAATGAAGAAAAAAATAAACAAAGTAAAGGCTTAATTGCTATTTCGTGCCTTAACTAATTTTTTGGTATCGCTTTAGTCTCATAACTAAAATTTGGTCCATTTTAATATTTTAACTATCTTCGTTACACATTTTGGTCCTTTTCCAAAAAACTAGTTAAGCAATACCAAACAATTTTTACATTAAATTGCACATACTCAGGATTGTCGTGTTACTTTTAGATTCAAAAAACTTTCAAATCGTCATTGTCATGGTTGTTAGTGTACTCCATTGATAAGTCCATGCAGTAAAAGATTACATTGTTGCATATACATCATGTCACCTTCAACATTATAAAACCTCATAACTAACAAAATGACAAGTAATTAAAAATAAGATGAATTATAAATTATAATCAATATTTGCAATGGAGGTAGGAATGTAAATGGATATCCATGAACGCGGATAATGTGATATCATGTCTGCTTCATTGGATTAATATGAAATCCATACCCTATTTATATTTGCACGGATATCCGTTTAGCGGATAACTCACGAATTTTAAAGTGCCCACGAGTTTATACAAACATTCGTGCATAATATTTATAAAAAAAAATTTGCTAATTTTTTTAGCTAAAATTTAAAAATAAAAGTTCATTACATGCCTTTTTTTTTTATAGCAAAACATAATATCCTTACATTACTATAACAACAAAGATCCTTGAGTCAACAAAAATATAAATAACGTTTGTTACATTTAATAAAAACATAGTTTGTGTAATAATTAATAACACACAATATCGAGGATTTTGCCTTAGGAAGTTGAAAGGTTATTTGTGTATATAACATTCCAACTTCACTTTGTGTGCTATAGGGTATGAGCTGCTGTATATAACATATATTTTAGATATTTATAACCCAATTGAAACCCTTACTTACAAGGCAAGGCAAACCCTTTATTTTTTTACGCGTCCTATAGTGATTTTTTTTTTAAGGACCTCATAAATTTATAATTTAATAACCCAATTTAATAAATTTAAATAGTTCGTAATTTTTTGTAAACAAAATAAATAAAATAGTTTGTAATTTGTTTTGGTATGGGCTCATATGTTTTTATTTGCATATGCGTGTTTATTTTAGTGGCATTAGGGCGAATCTAATATTTGGACCCTAACTAAAATTTTAATTACTTGAAAATATTTTGCTTGAAGATGCATATATAATATAAAGTTGTTATGCATGACCGTTTGAACTCTATGTAGAAAGGTTAACAATCTCTGTTACTAGGAAACTGAAAGTGACAAAAGTAAATGGTATAAAAAACATGTTGATTGTTAGAATATACTCTCATATTTGACCACTTTATGTTTTTAGCAGCTTTTAAAACAATTGTTAATCGAGGTTAATAATTATATTTTTAAAACACTCTTCGGAAATGCTGGTAAAGAATTGATGCTCCTATATGTATAAGTATATATATTTTCAAAACAATAATGGTAGTGGGATGAATTGATACCTCTTTACCACTTCCATCAAGTACGAGTATATTTTTTCTTAGTCTTTATATTTTCTCTTCAAAGCAAAGATACAAAACTCAAAGCAACAAGAGAGATTAGAAAAATACACCCAAATTAAATAAAATACCACGTAAACAATAATGGTAGTGGGGTGAATTGATTCCTCTCTACCATTTCCATCAAATATCATTTTTTTCTCTTTGTCTCTATATAATTTCTCTTCCATGCAAAAATGCAAAACTCAAAGCAGCAGATACATTAGAAAAATATCAACCAAATTAAATAAAACAACACGTATAAAAATATTGGGAGTATATGAAATAACAAAAATGGAAATTTGTGAGAAACACAAAAAGAGTACGCAATCTAAAAACAACTTGTAAGTATAGGACCACCAAAAAAGTATAGGACCACAAGGCAAGAACAGAAAATTAGTTGTATGAGTGTGTTGAAGGTTAGCAATTAAATTGTCTTAATTTACATGTACAAATTAACTCGTCCTATCACACTGAAAAGTTATTTGTTTTTCTACTCACCCACTCTAAAGTCTCTCATACATAAGATCATTTTATAAAATTCTCATTTGTTTCTATTTTTATTTTTTTTTGAAAAAAAAAATTCTCTTATTTTTCAAGGGAGAAAATTTGTTTTCAAAAAGAAAAAATCTCATTTGTTTCTAGAAAATTCTCTTATTTTTCAAGGGAGAAAATTTTCAGTTATTTATAGTTTATATTAGATTTATTGTATTTAAAATCATATCTTTTATTTTGTAAATTTTCTATTTCATTTGTATTGATCAGATTTTGAAAAAGTTTAAAACCAAATTATAGTAGTAGTTTTAAAATTGATTTTTCTTTATACTCCTGCATAGGAAATGAAAATGATTAGCATCTCTGGTATTTGTGGAAATTGTATCATTAAATAACACTACTAAAAAAACAAAAATTAGTGAGGGAAAACGTGAAATCCCTCTCTTATTCCGTCACTAAATTTTGCGACCAAGGAATTTGTGAGGAATTTCATTTTTTCCGTCACTAATTTCCCTCGCTAATTTTGCTTTTTCTAATAGTGTAAAGAATGTAAGGTTGCTAGAGTGGTTGTAAGTGGACTTTGATGGATTGGTGAATCAAACATTCTCATTTAGCATTGTAATCCTTATCATCTTAATCTTGTTTGGCTTTTAAAAATGAAAAATAAAGAATGTAAGTAATATAAAATGTTTTTTTATTGAAAGAAGTACTAGTATACAATGTTTGTGTATAATTATTTTACACATTCATTTAATGATATGTTACCATGTCAATTAATAAATATTTATAAATAATTGTTATATTCATTAATTAATCACGTGACAACATATCATTAAATACATGTATAAAATTATTTACAAATTTTGTACCCAAAAAAAAAATTATTTACAAAATAATTAAACTCTTAAATAAAATGGTAATTCTTGGAAATATATTCCTCCGTCCCTAATTATTAAATCATTTCCAAAGATGGTTTTGTCCTAGTATATAAGATCATATACAAATTCTCCTATGTATTTATTACTCTTTTTTTCAAATATACTCATTATTAATACTATCAATTTGTCTTGCTATATGAAAAGTTAACATTAAATATATATCTTAATTAAGGGTAATTTAGTAATAATTCACACACATTTGAGACAACTTTATTTCTCCAACATTTTTTCTTAATATCCGCAATTTCTGTAAATTACTCATATAGAAAGAGTCAGAAAGAGTAGTAATTTTAATTGAGTCAAACAAAAATTAGGACCAATATTTTGATTTATTATTGGTTATTAAGAAAAAAAAAGTCGGTGGATATTGTATATCAATAAGATCGAAGACTTCTTTTGCGCCTTCATAATTTTTTATGCCGATTTGTACCCAAAAAAAAAAAAAAATTATGCCGATATAAACAAATAGTCAAATAGTCTGATTATTAACTGAGTTGTGCTTACAAAATTCGTGCGGATAAACTTAGTTATGACAAAAATAAAACTCAAAATAAGCTCTAACATCTATACACGGGAATTAAATAAAAATATTAAAACTATGATTTTCACTTTTTTTTTAGACTAAATTGACCGGTACAAAAATTGGGAAGTACTAACAAAATATGTCATCACACCATCTATAAATTAGCAACCATAAAGTAACTTTATTGTCCATCATCACTAACAAAAGAAAGAATGACACCTTCAACATATTTATCTTTGTTTCTCACCATTTCAATGATCTTTATTTCTCACGCCATTCCACCAAAATCAAGCCCTAAGTTGTACAAAAGTGTATGTAAGGAACCTGGCCACAAAGATTTTGAACAACGCTGCTTGAAAACTTTAGAAGCCTACCCTCAAATTACTTCGACCGAAGATTATCTTACATTTTCCAGATTATTTCTAAAGATTGTGGCAATAAAGAATGCAGTAAAAGCTCAACATCAAGTCAAAGAAATGAAGAACAAATACCCTTCTTCTGCAGTCATTAAATATTGTGCTGAATCTTACGGGGGTGTAGTTAGTGAGTTAAAGAGTGCGTTACGTGAGGAGGATCCAGATCTCATAAACTTGCTTGTGCAATATGCTTACAATGCAGTTGGCGCGTGTGAACATGTCTTAGCTAAAGAAAAGAGTGTTAATACTTCTTCCATTTCTGCACTGAATAATGAGATAACGTTTCTTATTGATATTGCAGGCATAGCTTCACGGCATGTATAAATCAATAAGTTTATATTTACTGAATAAAACAACAAATTTCACCTTACTTGTATTATTTTTCTCCTTTTTTTTTTCTCCTTTTTTTTTTCTTTTAGCATCAAGTAATGCATGGAAGTTTGGTCAATTTGGCCTTAAAAGCGGTTTTGGGAAGAACGCTTCATCTATTTTCCTAAAATAATTGAATCAAACAAATCAAAGTTAAAATATTGTATCCTCTCCTCTCAGTTTCCCTCCAACCAAAACACATTTAATGTTTGTTTTCCACTTGCAATAACTCAGTCCAATAAAGTACTTCCGGGATCTCCAATCTGTCGATTTGGGTTTCGGTTTCTGGTTATGTATTCAAGGTAGTTGTTTACCGTTGTCGAATTTGAAATATGTTGACGGGTATCCAACACGGGTTGTTGCTCTGTTTAAATCTGTCAGAGTGGTTCTCTTGCGGATTGTTTTCGTGGGTTTCAGTTTCAAATAGATATGTTCCTCGGCGGTTCTCCTCATAGTTCCTACGCCGGAGGATTCAGATTGATTGGCCAGAAATGGCTGCGTAAACTTGTTTTTACTTGTCATAGTGAGTCGTTGGTTGATGGATCCGCTATCTTGTTGGCGATCAGATTCCCTTCCAATATGGAAAGATGAGTTCGTTTGGAGTCGTCTGTGGTTGTTATTACTGCTATTACTCGTGTTCATTCATGCACCACTCTCTTTTTGTAAACGAAAATGTTGCATCTCGCGAAATAATCTAACCCGACAGGATCACGACACACACAAATATGAATGTGGGACCCCTTTTTTTAATTATAGTGGGACCCTTTTTGCATCTGCCACCCCATGTTTTCAAGTAAACAACATATCTGATGGTTGGAAATTATTCACGACAGCTCGTGAATTTTGCTGTCGCGTTGAATAGCATCACTGTTTTGTAAATTGGTTTCGGGCTTGTACGCGAGTTCACTGGATTACACCGGTCATGTGTGTATGTTTGCTAGTTGTTTTTTTACCCTTTTCGGCTGAATTGTAATATCTTTGGATTGGTTTTCTGTCTTCTTTGTTTTCACTTTGTCCGTTTTATGTCCTCCCAGTTTTATTTTACCTTTTATTTTTAATTTTAATCTATATTGGGTATGCAAAAGGCGATTCATCTGCTTTCCTTTTGCTTAAATAATCACGGGACTTGATTGTGTGCGTTGGTTTTAACCGATTGTGTGTGTTGGTTTTAACCCACGACACTCTTTTTTTTTGGGTTAAATATGTTTTTGATCCCTATAAATATGCAAATTTTTCGTTTTAGTCCCTCTAAAATTTTCCTTCAACTTTTAGTTCTCCAAAAAAATTTCATCTTCACTTTTGGTCCCTCTTTTAAAGTAAACTCGTATGCAGAATTCATATTTTTGAATAAAAAATTTCAGAAAAATTCATAATATTATAAGAATCTCTCCCAAAAATATTTAGAATTTTTTAACAAAAAATGAATTTAATATGAATTTTTATATTTTTTATGGTTAAAAATTCATATTAAATTTATATAATTTTTATTGGAAAATATTTTTACAGTATTCTACACATTTCTGCACAATTACATTAAAAAAAATACTAAAATTAACTTAAAAATAGGGACCAAAAGTAGTGATTGAAAATTTTATAGGGACTAAAAGTTGAAGGAAAATTTTAAAGGGACTAAAACGAAAAGTTGGTATATTTATAGGGATCAAAAATATATTTAACCCTTTTCTTTTTCATGATTTATTTGTGTAAGTGTTTGACCACATGCAAACGTAAAATAAATAAAATAACAATAGATAAAAAATTATCTTGAAAAAATTTAATCATAAGTATGAATGATTATGATTTGATGTTTGTGTAAATTATTTTAGGTAAATGCTAACTTGTGTCCTTAGGACACATGTTAAAGAGCTTAAGTGAAAATTTTGTTTAGGAAATTGTGTCAATCTATTCTTCTAAAGATTGAAAATTAATTTTTTGTAATAAATATTTATCATTTATAGAATCCTTAACATGTACCATTACCATAAGGGCACAAGTTAACATAACTCATTCTTTTATAATAACAACTTATAAAAATTACTTTTATGCCATAATACTTTTTTGTTTTTTTTTGTCTAATAGCCTAGTGATTGGAACTCACACAATTAAATGTGGAGAAGTGGAGTGTCCGAGGTTCGAACCCAGACCCTTGCATAAATTATGCAATGTCCCTACCAACTGAACTAAGTTCACGGGGACATGACGAGTATACCTACTTAGGTGAATATAGATGACAGAAATAAATACATTATTACTTTCATATTTTGAGACACAAGTACAAGTGATATTAAACTCACGGTTAAAAATGATCTCCTATCTAATCATGCAATCATTTTTGTCGCCATCTACGAAAACAATCTATCAGATCCAACCCCCATTCATAAGCGTAACAAGGATCCTTTTCAGGTTTTGGAAAAATCTGTTCCCAACTTGGAATATCCCAAGACATATCGATAGAGTCTACAACCTTCAAGACACTCGTATAATACGTAGCTTCTACCGGAGAAATACGTTGTGATATGGATGCACAATCATTCCAAACTTTTGCACTCCTTTGCCAAATTGAAATTTTGTTTGTATGGAATTTTGGAGATGACAAAATATGTTTAACCAGGTCATCATGGCAGCATTTTCCGGATTCATTCACAAGATTAAAACAACATTCATTACTAGAAGTTTGATTACCAAAAAATACACTAGAAAATATCTCCTCACCACAAATTGGGTATAGTTGTGCCGCACAATTATTCAAATATTTCTCATACGACGACAATGGCCTTTTTGCGTAATTAAATTCCGTCGGGGATCCGATTGGTGGATCGGTAGCTTTATACGAAAGCCCAGTTTGGACTAACAAAATAAAACTAGTTATAAATACCAACAATAGGAAAATATTGGGGGATGCAGCCATGTCTTATTATATACAGAGATTTATTTATTTTTTTGACAAATATTATCTGAATGATTCACTGATGACTACTTAATGGAAGAGCTATATTTATAGTTTCAAACAACAAACATTCGTATTAAGTCGTTTCTGAAAAGCAAAATTATTAATGTTTGCAAGTTTTCTTTTTTCTTTTATGAGATTCTTGTAAGTTTCTAAAACATGGTTTGTATGTTACAACTTGAATTCATTAAAACCATCATATTTTATATAAATAAATCATTAAATTTTGAAAGGAAAAAGTTATGTTATATATAATTTTATAAGAAATTAGAGAACAATGCAGGTTGAAGAGAAACAATACACCGTATTAATTAGGATCTGCTCAAAACTCAAAAGGAACTACTCTTCATATTAATTATATGTCCAACGTTTATTTAGGCATGGAGAAAATTGTGAAGTGATCGACACTATTTTTAAAATTTATAATAATAATATTTTAAACTGTTACTACTTACCGTAAAAAATAAAAAAATAAAAACTTGTTTTTTGAAGCTCATATCATCGGTCAAACTTGTTTGACTTGAAACAATTTAGAAATGGATGATCTTATGGGAAATTTTATATAAAGTATACGAGTGATGATAAAAACAGGATGAAACGACTCGTGTTAGGTTTGTGGTATTATAGGTGTGTTTAGCACTATCAAAGTATTTATACAAATAAAATTCAACATCTCAACAATAATGTTGTCTTGGTCTATTTTAACAGAAGAAACAAATTGCATTAACAAACTCAAGTTAAGGGGCTAAAATGACTAGTTTTAGAGTTAATGGATAAAAATGAACCCTAAAAGTAAATTATGGGACTAAAAAGGTATTTAAGTTATTGATAATTCAATATGTGATGAGGTTTGTCATTTTTTGGTGATCAAGTATCATAGTTTTGCAGTAAATACATAATATAAATGCACTTATTTTTAAAATATGTGATACTCACTCTATTTCAAATTATACGTCATTCTAGCAAAAACAAATGAAAGTGACATATTTATTACCAAAAACTTTCACCCTTGACAGACAGTTCAGACTTCCACCCCCTTACCAACTTCAAAAGAATCCAAAGCCTTTTGTTACCGGTGAGACTTCCACCACCTTACCAAAACGTTCTCATATATTGACAAACTTATCTTCACACCACACATGTAACGGGAAACCCTTGACTCCATGAGGACCTCCATAGACTCAAAACCATGCAGCAACATATCACCACCAATAGGAATCACTGTGACTCCATCTAAACCAGCAATAACAAGTTTTTGTTTGAAACTTTGCAAAGAAATATTGGGGAGAAGACAACCAACAATAGATTTTTCCTGGAACAACTATTTGCCCAACGACACTTAAGGCGTTAATCGACAAAACATTCTCCATCTCTCCTAAAATTCTTATAATGGTATTTTGAACATGCTATATCCTAGCATGGGTTAATGCTCTCATTAGCGTATAGTCTACTCTACTTTTGTAGTTAATTTTTAAAAAAAAACTCCGGAGAAAAACACATTTATAACCATTACATGTTTTTTTTAGGGAAATGTTAAAGTTCTCGAAAATAAACTTCCCGACATTATCACGACAATGTAAAGCAAGCATGTGGGCCACCTCTTCCATTTCCCATCAACCCATGTATTGTTATAAAGAACCTAATCCAACGGTGCCAAAGTTTCGTGAATCCCTCTAGATGAAATATTTCGCTGTGCATAGCATTACCGTTTTTTTTAACAAGATAACCATTACATGTTAATTTCAACTTTATAAATAAATAACAATTACTTTCAATCCCCTTTTATCCAATATAAATGACATGTGACCCCATATAAAAATAAAAATCCAAATGTACAACGGTAAAGAATGAAATATTACTGACAACGAGAACAGCAAATTCTAGAATGAAATATTACTAACGTAAAAAAAAATGAAATATTACTGACGACGAGAACAACAAATTCTAGATCACACCGAACAAAAATCATTGAAATTCAACCAAATAAAAAACATATTCAGCATTTATAACCAAACTAAAAACAATTAAATAAAAACTATGGTCTTAGTCACGGTGCTCTAACTTGCCTCAACTGCCTCCTCCTTATAGTCATCGTATATGTAGTGGCTAGGAGCATCTCAGTCCTATTACTAAAGAGAACATCATGCAGACTTCAAATGTCTCGCCATCATGCAACCCATCATCCACCAAGTTTATGCAATTCATGATGATCATCAATGAAACAGAATTATCTCTAGCATGTTCGTGCTCAATGATTATCTCCACATTCCCCGGCAAAGGGGATCTTTCTCAATAGTAGGTAACAGTATTTTCGAGTGAGATACCCGATAGGACAAGACCACGTATCATGGAATGTGTTGCCATGGTGACTCCACATGCAGACCCCAGTCATCCTCAAGTATGATGTACAAAAAAATCCAGGAAAGCCTGAACTACCTTGACTACACCAAGAGCATGCACAACTAGTTGATGTCTGAGAATGGCCTACACATGCTTGTTCTGCCTCTTCATCCAATCCAACTAGTGGTGGTACACCTTCCCTCGGTTGCATATAATCCAACACGAGTACCAGTATATCTCCTCGAAGAATTGTGTCTCCCGATGATTGTCGTAGGGACTGAGTATGACATCATCCACATCCAGACGATCAAGGATCAATCTGTAGGGCTCTGGTGTTGCTCTTGTCAGTGAATATTGTACATGTAACCAGATAGAGCAAGAAAATCCTCACGCACCATGCCCTATATTTATTTTTCTCCTCCTACATCCCAACTATATTTTCCAAGTTAGTTGCCTTGTGAGGTGCTCCTCAAATACGGACATCAATCACGAAAAACTTCTATGTGCACAAAACAATTTTGCGCATTCCTTAATCACATAATGCTCAACAACACCAAGTAACTATGTCATATGCTCAGCACCTTGGTCTTGGGAGATATTTGCCATGTGAGTCAACATTTTCCCTTCAATCGGGATATGTAGAAGGCATGACACATCATCCAACGAGATGGTCATCTCGCCAATAGGTGGATGGAGTTTGTTAGTCTCATTGTGCCACCTCTCTAACAAAGCGGTAGGCACATGAACCAGAATGTGAAACCCTGTCGTAAGCAGTGGGGGAAAGACGAGAAGCCATAATTGGATTCCATAACCAATTCAAATACTCGCGGGTGGGTGTGTAATTGCACCTATCTTCTTCCCATGGCCGATTCATCAGAGTACACACTCGTGACTCTAAAATACAAAAAAAAAAAAAAAAAAAGTTAAATAAATATAAACTAGAATAAACACTTGAAAGTTAGAAACACTTGATTAATAAACTAATATAATTACGCTCACATTGACGTCCATCCAAATCTTGTGGGCAGCATGGTTTGCGAATGAGGGCAGCAGATAAAAAGTGCAATTAAGATTTGCAATCACACACTACCCCTGAAGAAACTTTATAAACGAAATGATTTTTTTTTTAAGTTATAAACATAACCAAAATTAAAATGTAGCGGCATTCTTTGCATGAAGCATGAATTTGATCATGTACACATAACTTCAACCCGTTAGTTTTTTGTGAGCGAGGAAGAGAAATTGAAAATTTAAAGTGAAGAGAGATGAGGATAAGAGAGAAAAATAATGAAAGAGATAGAGACATGAAGGACAACAGAGATCTAAATCCGTAGCAAGCATAGATAAATATAAGATCCCAAGACCTAAAATAAATGAAAGATCACATCAACATTTTATTGAATTATTGAAAGCCATCGGATTAAGTAAAATGAAGGGACAGGATTTAATGTCACAATCTATTTTGACACTTTGCTGTCAATTAGTTCTGTCCCTATAGATAAATATGATCTCCTAGTTACATTAAATCAAACATTATATGGAGCTTCAGCTTCTACTGGAGGTTCAGCTTCTACTTCTACTGGAGTATTATCTTGTGCCCTAGATGCACAATCATTCCAAACTTGCTCACTCCTTTCCCAAATTGATATTTTGTTTTTCTGGAATTTTGGAGATGACAGAATATATTTAACCAGGCCATCATGACAGCTTTTTCCCACATCATTCACAAGATTTAAACAACATACATTGCTATAAGTTGTTTTACCAAAAAATACAGTAGAAAATATCTCCTCACCACAATTTGGGTATAGCTGTGTTGCACAATTAGTCAAATACTTCTCATACGAAGACAATGGCCCTTCTGCATAAATATATTCAGTAGGGGATCCAATTGGTGGATCGGTAACATCATCAGAAAGCCCAGTTTGGACTAACAAAAGAAAACTAGCCATAAATACCAACATGAGGCAAAGAGTGTGGGATGCAGCCATGTCTTATTATATATAGAGATTTTTTTGTGACAAATATTATCTAAATGCTTTGGTGATGACTGCTCAAGGGAAAAGCTATATTTATAGTTTCAAACAACAAACATTCGCCTTTAGTCGATTCTGAAAACACTAACCAAAATCAGAATTATTAATGATTGTAAGTTTCTTTTTTTCTTTTATGAGAATCTTGTAAGTTTCTAAAACAAAGTATGCATGTTACAACTTTAATTCATTTAAACAGTTATATATTATATAAACAAATCATGAAATTTTAAAAGCAAATATTAAGTTATTATATATTTTTCGTAAATTGCAGACACTAATCCATTAAACCTTATAGAACTAAAATGGACGACAAACTCTCTCTAAGAGATTTAACGTTGATACGTGTTCAAAGCTGAATTTGAACTCGAAACCTTTGTTAAGCTAAAAAAAAATCCACCTTATATCATCTAAGCGATCTTGTATATATATAATTTTTTAAGAATTCCAGATCCATGCAGGTTGAGGAGAACCAATAAACAGTATTAATTAGGATTTATGTCTACTCAAAACCTACAAGAATAATTTATATCAATTATATGTCTAATGTTTATTTAGGCCTAGAGAAAATTGTGACGTGAGGTTATTTTTAAAATTTATAGTAATAATATTTGAACCTGCTACTCTGTATCATAAAAGAAGCATCTTGTTACTCCGTACCTTCAAACAAGCATCTTGTTTTACATTAGATTCCTCGCTAATTTCACTTAATCCAACATAAAGAGTGAGTTAATTACACATAGTTGACTAACCTACATTATATACAAAGGTGAGTTTGACAAGATGTTGCATCAACAACTTGATCTACCAGCCTCCTACGTTTCCACCTTGTTTCGACACTATTTATATCTCTTAAGCTTTACTCCCTCCGTTATTAATTATAAGGAAATTTGACTTTTTAAGCTCATTCAATTAATGATGTATACATCATTAATTGAATGAATCTAAAAAGTCAAATTTGCTTATAATTAGAAACGGATGGAGTAACTCTTTAACCTTACTGCAATATATATTGTTTCCTTTTATTATTACTAGCAAAAAGACGGACATTCATGTGCTCGTCTTTTCGTTCTTTTTATTGCGTTAACATTTAAAAATTATGAATGATGTTTTTTTTATGAAATTTTGATTTTTAGGGTTTAGGGTTTAGGATATAATTGGGATAATGAAAAAGTAAGTATAAATATGCTCATTTAGTTTTTTTTAATATTTAAATTATGAAAGATGTTTTTTTTTATGAAATTTTGATTTTTACGGTTTAGGATATAATTGGGATAATGAAAAAGTAAGTATAAATATGCTCATTTAGTTTTTTTTAATATTTAAATTTAATCTTATCTTTTGTCAAAAAAAATAATAATCTTATCTATTTGTTACATGTGCTATTTGTATTGAAAATTGAGGGCATATTTTAAAAGAGAAAAAGTCAGCCTAAAAAAGCTGAAAGGGGTTGTTTTTTTTATATGTAGTATAGATTATTCTATTTTAATGGTAGTTTATTTTTCATTATGTCACTCATTAAATTAAGGAGTTGGCTAGTTGTATTCTCTCATGTAAAAGGAACATCATTCTCATTGAAATAAAATAATCTCACTTATAGATTAATTTCTCCTTGACATTAGAGTCCTTGATTTTGGGGCATTGCTTTCACATAAACCCTAGCTTCCATCATATTGTTATTTTTTTTCTCTCTAGTATTTGATATCTACCAAACATTGTTCATCACAAGCAATGTCCATACCTCGTGCATTGTTCACCTCATTGACACTGTTCATATCGTGATTACTGTTTACGTGCGCACTATTTGTCGAAAAAAATCTCAAAATCATAGCTTGCAATTTCTCAGTCGGATCAAAAGGTGAAAATAGAAAGAGGATGAATAAATCTAAGGTCATAAGAGACAAGGTGCGGCAAAATGTGATGATGGGTAAGACAATTTTCAACTCATCAACCGAAGCTCGTATATGTTGGAACAAGAGTGGTATACAATTCCTCTAGGATTTTGATGATAACAACGTACTGAAGATCATTTGGAATACTAACATATGTAGTGTGCAGAATCAAAGTATGAATCTATCATTAAAGGATGAATATATGAAGAAAATCAGAAGAACCAAGAGAAGCTTAGAAGACTATGATAGAAGATCTGAAGAAAGGTAAACGTCCTTAGAAGAAGAATGCCTCATAAAAGCTAAAGAGTAACCTCAACAAATTCTGTGAAGGTCATCCGACTCAGAAGCTGACTGCCTCACTTGGATGGCACCTCTGAATTGAGAAAATCATAGTATCTGAAGAAGAACTAACAAGACTCTGCTATTTTACTGTGCCATTAATCTATCAAATCAATTAGCACAAAACACATAGGATTTTTGTATTCAAGTTTATATCTTAGTAATCCTAAAGAGTCTGTTCATTTGTTCAATTTACACTACCATTGTTAAATCCAGTGTAAGAACAAATTTACTTGTTTACTTTTGTAAACATTTAGAAAGTCTCTCGCCTGCGTGCTAAAGCATACAAGTCTCTTGGTGAAACCTTGAGCACCTAGGAAGTCTCAATCAGTTGTGATTGAGCCAATGAAAGTCTCTTGGAGTTGTCCTTGAGCAAGGAAGTCTTTAGGAGTTGTCCTAGAGCATGAAGTATTTAGGTTGTGTCCTAGAGCAGGGAGTCTTGAGCAGTTGTGTTTGAGCAAGGAAGTCTCTTGGAAGATTCCTAGAGCAATTTATAATCCATAGTGATTATAGTGAAATTCCTTGGAAGTGCATGGGGACTGGACTGCTCATATGTTGTGGGAGGAACCAGTATAAAATTGCCTTATGTCTCTTTATCTTTGTGTTTTGTATTTTATCCGCTACATTTAGACGATGAGTCAAAATCTTCATACATCATATTTTGTCCAGGTTTTTCAACACTTAGTAAAAGAAACTGTAAACAGCCAACACAATTCAACCCATCTTCTTGTGTCTTTCTCACCTTCAGTACACTCCATGATACTTCTGATCATTGGAAGCAGTCTTCCTTAAACTCACTGTAGTTAACCAATGAACAACTGCACAAACTTATTGAGTCTTAAATAACTTCATGTAAGTTTTCTTTCCGTTCCATTGCCCAAAAAGCTAATTTTTATGAGCCAACCCTTCTTAGTGTAAAACCAAGTCATACTTGGATTGTTGATTCAAGTGCTACTTATCATATGACAAAACAGTCTAGTGTGTTTCCTTCATACAGTCCTTGTGAAGGTAATTTAAAATTTTAGTTTGCCGATAGCTCTTTTTCAGCCGTGACAAGAAAAGGTCATGTCATTTTTTCTCCATTATTAACTACTCAAGATGTTTTACATGTTCCCAATATGTCGTGTAACCTATTGTCTCTCAGTAAATTAACTCGAGATAAAAGGCGTCAGATTCATTTTATTGATACACATTGTTTATTTCAGGATTGGCAAAGACAATTGGTAGTGTTAAGCATAATGGAGGATTATACTTCAATGAAGATGAACTTGAAACCAGACACAAATATGAACAAATAAGTTATTTCTCTAAATCCTTTCTTGTTTCAAATAATAAGGACGATGTTATGTTGTTGCATTTAAGATTGGGCTACCCGAGTTTCAAATATTAAAAACTGTATTTTCAAAATTGTTTGTTAATCAAAATTTTCTTCATTCCAAAGTGAAATTTTTTAACTTGCAAAACATCGCCGAAATTCATTTCCAGCCCAAACATATAAAACTTCAAAACCTTTTTCTATTATTTGTATTGATGTATGGGGCCTAATAGGATTAACTCTTTATCCGACAAAAGATGGCTTTTCTAGGGGTGGCAAAAATACTCATACCCACGGGTTCTGCGGATAAAATCCGTCACAGGTACGGGACAGGTAGCTAAACCGGTATTTGACTACCCATTAAAATCCTTCATGAACACGGATTTGATGATACCCGTGCCCAGGGGTACCCATACCCGATGATAAATTAAGTAAATTACTCAAATATCCCTGTGTGTGTGTGTGTGTGTGTGTGTATATATATATATATATATATATATATATAAACGAGTTTGTGAATATAATACTAAAAACTCATCACTCCCCTATTCAGTAATTTTTTCATATGTGTGTTGGTTACTTTTCTTTTATGTCATGTATTTCATTCCTTCGTAAACTGAAACGCACGATGTAAAAATCATGAATTTTGTATGGATTATGTGTGATTTATGATATTTGAATGGATTATGTATGGATGTTTAAAACTTGAAGTTTTTTGGTGATTAAAAAAAAGTTATTCTTTATACCTAAAAATAAATAAATTCAAAAATCCATTGGTACCCATGGATACCTCAATACCTGCGGGTTACTCGTATAGTGGGTAGTGGGTACCGACGCGGATACGGGGCGGGCACAAGTATCATATTTATCCAACGAGGCATGGACGGGTATCATACTATCTGTATCCGTAGATACTTATTAACATCCATAGATTTATCACCTTTATTGATGATCATACTAAGTTTTGTTGGTTAAATTTTTTAAGAAGAAAAATTAGAGGTAGGACAAATTGTCAAGAATTTTATTAAATTGGTGCATACTCAGTTTAATTTCACTATACAAGTTTTTAGAATTAATAATTAAACTGAATATTTTAACACAATTTTAGGAAATTTTTTAATGGAAATGAGATAGTTGATTGAAGTACATGTGTTAATTGTAACAGCCCGTTTTTTGTTGGGATTATTTTATTTATTTATTATATGTGTTTATCTGCTTGTTTGTGTGTTTGATTTGGGATTAGTGGATTTTTAGACGAGGAAGAGTATTTTTGTCATTTTTAGGAGTGAGGATAGTTTGGTAATTTGAGGAGAGAGGGTAAACTACTAATTTTAGAATGTAGAATATTTTAGTATTTTAGTGTGAATGATTATTTTTACTAAGTTAGTAATAACTTGCGATAATTATTTTGAAGCGGTAATTAATGAGATGTTTTAATGAGTTAAGTAAGTAGTAACATTTTAATTAAGTGATAAGAGTTTCTAGGCCCGTTATGAATGAAGTTAACCTAGCCCATTATTGAAGTATATATAGATAACTTATGAGGAGAATTAGGGTTAGATATTCATTTCACACATTTACACAAAAAGGGGGCCAAGAGAAAAATAGAGAGAAGTGAAGATAGAAGAAAAGGAAGAGAACCCAAGTGAAGAAAAGAGAAGAGGAGAGCTAGGATTCAAAGGGGGGGTGAAGATTTTGGTGATTAGCTTAAGCTTAAGGAAAAACAAGGTAAGGGGGATAGGTTTGTTCTATCTAATAATCTATAATCATGTTTTAGCTTTTGGGTTATGTTTATTTTGATTGATTTGTGAAAATTGATGATTATATGTGTAATTTTTGTGCTTGGAATTAAGTGATGAATTTAGGTATTTGAAAGTTGTTGAAAACTTGTTGTTGATGCATAAATTTCATTGTTTATATATGCTAAGTTGTTTACTTTGAGATTTTAACTTAAATTGGTGAAAGTGGTGATGATTTTGATGTTGATTAATGTTGAATTCATGACCTATGTGCTATAAATGTTGTTGAGTATATGTTTGTGTTGAGAATCCATGAAATTTATTGTGGTAAATGTAATGTTTGGTTAAGTTGTTGTGTTTGGGTGAATTAAGTTGTTGTTGTGGGAATTTTAATGAAACAAGTGATAACTTATGAATTGTCGTATAGGTTGTTTTTAGGGTTGTGAAAAGAACTTATTTGGTGTGTTTGAGCCTTGGAAAATGACAATAATGGTTTTAGGTGAAAGGAGAATCTAAATAAGAAATTTTCGGGCATTTTTGATGAAAATTTGAGGCCAAAACACACCAAAATGCCCTTTTCGCAACGTTGGTGCCTGCACTGGAGCGATAGGCGCCTAGACAGGAACAACAATCTTGCTGTTTCAATTTTTGGGTGCTTGGGGGATGGTGTGTATAGTTCCTATGTGATCTTCTAATGATAAGAATTTGTTTTTTTGATGAATATATGTGTTGGAACATAGTTTACTTGAATTTGAAAAGGTTTTATCAATTTGAGATGAACTTTAACATAGACTTGGATTTTCCGAAACATGGCTTTTCTCGAAACGAATTAATGAGGTTACTACTTGTTTTATGTAATAATGGACTTGGAATAACTAAGTAGGATTGGTATTAACATAAAACTTGGTTTTTGGGGAAAAATGTCAAAATAGACGAACTTTGTAAATTTGGAGAAATAGACGGACTTTGTGAAACGGTGATATTATGCTTGAAATATTGTGTTGTTAGGTGACATATTGGAATGATTTGTTGATATGTAAGAGTATGCTAGCTTAATTTTGTTGAAAATAGACTAACTTTGGCGAAATGAGGATTTATGAATGGATAACTTACAAATGGTTTTATATTCATGATAATATGATGAAATAAGAATGAATCAAGGATGGATGGCTGTATAATATGTTAGTTATCATGTTGTGTTTAATTGTCCGTCTATTATGTTAATTGTGCTTTATGAGACGATGTTATTTCGTGTCGTGATAATTGTTTGACGATTGTTATGATGAATATGTAGAGATAAATACTTTATGATGAATATGTAGAGATAACCAATTGTTGATGTGTGGATGTATTGTTTGATAATGCAATGTGGTGAAAATGTGGAGAAGATGTAGAGTAATTTGATGTTGTGCATTATCGAGTCAATACTTAATATCAATGCATTCATAAGTACTATATATGGATAATATGCAGAGAATACGTAGAGGGATCAATCGGTAAAATTACCTCTGACATCCAATTGGTACCACATGCATGTAGAGTCGTGTCTAGAGCATTACATGCACATGTGAAACGTGAGATACTTGATTATGTGACTTAGCGAATTATGTGAATTACGTAATTGGTGAATTGTTGTGACTACGTGAAGTGGTGTGCTTGTACATGTTGTTTGGTTATGATAGCACACTTGAAATAATATTGGTGATGTGATGATACATTGTTGGAAGACTTGATTAAGAGAATAATTATTTGACTTCAGAAATGAGTATGCTTTTATATGTTATGGTTGAGTATGATAATATTCACATGATGTTAGTATTCTAGGATGTTGAGTATGTATATCTATATATGATGATTGAAATCCTTGAATACTTTTCTTTTATTATATTTTATTATGTGGAATATTATCTAACCCCCCGTGGTCGTTTGGTTGACCGCCTACCCTTTTGTATGAATGGTGTAGACGGCGTGCAAGATTGAGCTCTTTTTGCTTGTGAGTACTTGAGGACTATCTTGGAGCTACCTAGTTATCTTTGCTTGGAGTCTAGTTAGGTTCTGATTTAGGAGTGTTGAGACTTTTGTTTTTATGTCATGTATCTGTTGTTGAAATTATTTGCTGAGACTATTGTTATGTATATGAGAACTGAGACATGGTGTTGAGATTTTATTATTCATGTACTTGAGGATGATTACATGTTGTTGAGATATTTATGTATGTTGATTTTCCACTACAAGTTTTATGAAAACCGTATTTATGCATGTTTTTAGAAAATGTTGGCGTGACATCTTAAACTCTTTTGAGTAATTGATTTAATTGCATGTTTTATTGCATTTGGGGTTTAAGGGTGTTACATTAACTGACCCCAACATAATGGAATTGCAGAGAGGAAAATTAGGCACCTTCATGAAGTGGCTAGTGCCTTACTTTTTTCCACTAAATTTCCAATATACTTATGGGGTGAGGCTGTTTTAACCACTGCACATTTAATAAATCATATGTCTCTCGTGTTTTAAACTATAAGACTCATCTCAAAAAAAATTTAAAATTCTTTCCAATTGCCTCTATTTCACCCTTGCCATTTTCAAGGGGGAAAATCACACGAAGATTCACCTTATATTCTTTTTTTAGAATTTAATTATCTTAGAAAATATGATTTTAACACATAGTTGTAGGCCGTTTGCACCTAAAGAAAATGCCCCAGATAATGTAAGTGGACCTACTCCTTTCAAGAGTGAGGATGTCACAAAATCAGGGGCAATAAACCAAAATTCTAGCAATGACTCTTTGGATCCTAATGATAATCAAGAATTAAGTCAAATGTCCCTGCATGAACATCCTTGCAAGGAAATAGAAAGAGAGTTTGAAGAAGGTAAAGGAACTTGGAAAGGAGAAGTTTATGAAAAAAGGAACCATGATAAGGTAGTGTAAAAATTCCAAAGAATATACATGAAGCTCTAAATGTTCCAAAGTGATAGGAAGATGGGTTTGTGGAGATGATATCACTTTAGAAGAATAATACTTGCAATGTTATAGCTTTACAAGTTGGAAAGAGAACCGTGGGTTGAAAGTGAGTGTCTACAGTAAAATACAACTATGGTGGTTTAGTAGAAAGATATAAGGCGAAGCTAGTCGTTGTTGGAGCAAAATTGGTTTGTACAATTCCTCTACCGTTTTGATGATAACAAGGTATTAAATGACAATTGAATATGCTAATATATGTTCAAGTGTGCAGGACCATAGATTAAAATATAAAAAGGTCTGAACATGTATAAGAGCATCACACACACAAGAGAAGCTGAAAGACTATGGTAGAAAATCTGAAGAAAGGCCAACCAGAAGTCAACACCTTGGATCAGAAGAAAGGATTCTACTTAGAAGTTGAAGACTCTCGTTAGACTCTGATGAATCATCAAACTCAGAAGATCTCCATCAGACTTGGAAAACCTCCAGACTCCACGTCAAATTTGTCTTCTTCTGTAGTTGTCTCTATCAAAGTCTGATGGTATAGTTTGTCTTCTTCTGACCACATGTAGAAACAGACAAAGAACTTCAAGCACAAAGATAATGAACGGATAATTCATGTTTCTACATCAACATTTTTCTTGATTGAACCAATTGGCGGAGGATTCCATTTTGGAATAATACATACCTGAGGGCCTTTAATGGGTAGGTTTGCAAAGTTAAATTCCTCCACAAGCAATGGCGGAAATAAGGGGACATGGGAGGGCCATAGCCTCCCAAAATTCTCAAAACGTTCAATTTTAATAAGTATATATCGACATTTTTAGCCAAATGTTATGTTATATATAATATCGCTTGCATTATAAACCATATGTTAACAGTCTAGCATAGTGGTCAAGTGTGTCACCTCCAAGATTTTGATCCAGTGTTCGACTATTGCTAAGTTCATTTCACTAGTATTTTTTGTATTTTTTATTTGTTAAATAACCTAGTGGATAGAGCTCACACATTTTTAAATGTGGAAAAGTGGGGTGTCCGGGATTCAAAAAATGCAAGTATCGAATCGTGGTTAGGGCAGCGAAATACAATGAAATTAACAACTTAATCTTTTTTTTTGAACAAACTAAAATGATATACAATGAAATTAACCACTTGATTTCAACCATAAAAATGAGTTCAGTTTAACCTGTTCAACAAGGGTAGAAGATTGGAAACCGTATTTTGAAAGACACGAATATTCCTTTCCTTCCATAGCACCCAAACAGAGGAAAACCAAATAACTCTCAAGAATGAATGAGTGAATCTGGGCAGACCCGCCATATTAGTAAATTGAATGAAATGTTGTCTAATGTCACCGGAAGAAACCGAAGAAATACCTAACCAATGCCAAACATGGGACCAAAGGGAACTAAATATGTCACAAGCTAAAAACAGATGTGTTGCCGTTTCCAACTCTCCACAACCTGAAATGCACGCCGTGTCAGTAGATTAGAGGACATACCGCCGCACCAGATTGTCCTTTGTGGGAAGTCTATTGTGAAGAAGGCGCCACACAAACAAACACACCTTTGAAGGAATTTTCTTATGCCAAACATAGTCAACAAGAGTCATATCCACAGGCTCACCAGAAGAAGTGAGAAAGCGATATGCTCCCCTACCCGAATAACCTTGAATAGGATCAAGCAGCCACCACCAAGCATCATGAACATTTTCCTTGAAAGCAATGTTGTGTAGTAAGACAGAACACTGCCTCACACTCTCCTCCTCCCAAGCTAACAACCTGCGACGCCACAAACTCTCCCCACCCCCATCTGCCCCCATTTCCCTCCCCGCCTCTG
>Ga0315913_1001322_pt1 | contig 26919 bp, 25 predicted proteins | sample MpolsnodulesMG_FD_207736 | JGI IMG/M metagenome (GOLD analysis project Ga0315913, IMG submission 207736) | Medicago polymorpha root nodule microbial communities from Los Angeles, California, United States - small nodules | ecosystem: Host-associated > Plants > Roots > Nodule | place: USA...
AAGAAACACAATTAACTTTATATAGTCAATAACCAGGGTCACTGCAAGAATTCTCATAATCACCAACAGATTCAAAATTATGACGGATTTAGATTGTCGGTAATCACCAACGGTCTAAACCCTTAGTAATATAGAAAAAACCCTCAATAACATTACTAGCGGAATAAATCTTCAATGATTCAGAAAATTACATTAATGATGGACTAATTCGCTGAGGGTTTTTTGCATTACCGAGGGTTTATTTCCGCTAGTAAAAACCAAAATTCTTGTAGTGTGTAACTAACTAATGTAACTGATATTTTACATCTAATACCAGGTGGGGTACGTTTCCGTGATCAAATAGGATCACAATATGCGACACAAACATTAGATTCTGCCACACAATTCATCTGGAGAGTGTTCCAACAAAACAATCCTGCCGACAGAAAAAATGTTCAAAAGGTGAGTTTATTTGTGGACGACATGGATGGTGTAGCATATACAAGCAACAATGAAATTCATTTGAGTGCAAGATATGTTAATAGCTATGGTGGTGATTTGAGAAAGGAGATTACAGGGGTGTTGTATCATGAAATGACACATGTATGGCAATGGAATGGTAATGGTCAAGCTAATGGTGGATTAATTGAAGGTATAGCAGATTATGTAAGGCTGAAAGCAAATTATGCACCTAGTCATTGGGTGAAACCAGGGCAAGGAAATAAGTGGGACCAAGGTTATGATGTTACTGCTAGGTTTTTGGATTATTGTGATAGTTTAAGAAGTGGGTTTGTGGCAGAGTTGAATAAGTTGATGAGGAATGGTTATAGTGATCAATTCTTTGTTCAACTTTTGGGGAAGACGGTTAACCAGCTGTGGACAGAGTATAAGGCAAAGTATGGCAATATAGCCTAATTAATTAGGGGATGAATAAATTATGCAGTAGCTTATATTAATGTAAGAATTAGCGACCTTTGTCGTTATATCTATGTAAGTTTGTATGATTTTCTAATTTCTAAATAAGTCAAACTTATGAGTTAATTTATTTATGATCTATAAAAAAGAAAACGTATGGGTTACACTGTAATATTATTATTTTATACATGATTAGAAAATAGAACTCTTTAAGAAAAATCATTAGGAAATGTAATTTTAATATTAGAGTCAACCAATATAAGGCAATAGTTTCATAAAAGAATACAAATTAGGTAGAGGATAGAAACGTATGCGTCACGTTTTAACATTTAGAAATAAGAGATGACATTTTGCATAAATTAAATCTAGGGTTAATATAGCAAAGTCACGCGAAAAAATTAGGTTAAATCTAGGGTTAATATTGCGTCACGGGTTAACATTTAGAAATAAGAGATGACATTTTGCATAAATTAAACCTAGGGCTAATATAGTAAAGTCACGCGAAAAATTAGGTTAAATCTAAGGTTAATATTGTGTCACGGGTAAACATTTAGAAATAAGAGATTACAAGTCTTCTTTAGCGCAAAGACATTCTAAGTCTACATTTACTATCAAAAAAACAGATTTAGTGTTCAAATCAACTAATGAAAAAGATATTTGCTGATGTATTTACAATTTCAATGCATTTAAAGATTATAGTTATGTGCGCATGCCTTTACGCACGAGCCGGATTAGTCGTTCATCGTTAATGGGTCAGAAACCGGTGCGAAAGTAAAAGAAAAATTATAGTTATCACGCCTCACACGTTCAAGGTTTAAAATTGTGATCGACTCTATTTTATTTCATGAGTGATGATAATTTATAGGGAAATGTTAACAAGTGCCCTTAAAACATTGTTTAGTAGCTTTAAGTAGTAAATTTTTGTCAAAGTTTATGAAATCAATGCATTGGAAATTAGAGTTTTTGATTTTTTTTTAAGAATAATTTCTTTATTATGAATCCTTAAAGAGTATCCTTAGGACACTCATTAACAAGACTATAATTTATAATATAATATTCTCTTGCCGACAATACTATATTTAGCAACCAAGGTTACTTCTTTGTTTAAATTCTTGACTTTGACTTCAAGTCAATCTCATAATCACCCGGGAGCATTATAAAATTTGTTTCAATAAAACACCCGTTTTTTTTGTTAAGTTGTCTAATAGTTAGAGCTCACACAACTTAATTGTGGAGAAGTGGAGTGTCCGGGGTTCGAACTCCGGCCCCTGCATATAATATGCAATATCCCTACCCACTGAGCTAAGTTTAATCCCTTTATTATCTAACATTTCACCAATTTGGTCTTTTAACCATAAAAATATACCAAGTACTCCTAGTTGCTAAGTTATATAAATACCATCAACTTAATTCTTGTTATCGTGATATCGAGGACTTGGACTAAATTAAAGAGAGAGCGATAATTTAGAAACTAGATTAACGGTTTATTCAAATTTGTTTCAAGGAAAAATTTCAAACTTCCTAATGTTTTTTTAAACGAAATGATCAAATTATTAAGATTAATGAAGAGCATCTTAGAGAATTTATATTATGCGACTTTTTTAATAATCATTAAATGCATCATTTTGTTTATAGACAAACTTAAATGCATATTCTTAGATGTTTTCGTACGGTTCTTAACTTAATGGTGCTGCTAACCGGTGCTCCTGGAGGGATAAGGAACAATAAATATACAATAAATAAATAGATCCCACTTCATTTATCTCAATTAAAGTGTAAAATATGTCAACTAATTAAAATAAGAAATCGTTGTATTTAATAGTGCAAATTTTCTTTTCTTTACAAAGCTAAATGCCAACGTGTGCTTCTCAATCTTTTCCTCTGTGATTTCAATTTCAGGGTTATCTCTCTCTCCCATTATATCCCACCTTCATTTCTTAATAATTTTTTTTCCTGCAAATTTTACTCAATGGAGTTTTTTTTACGTGAATTTTTGTTTTGAATCATTTTTTTCATTCAAACCAATTCACAAAAGCTTGTGCATATATAATTACTAACATATCCAATTAAAATAAAGTTCAAAATATATTAACAATTCCAAAAATAAAACATATCCAATTAAAAAAAAAAAAAGGAGATTGAATATGGTACCTGCAGAATTGAATATAGTACTGATGATGGCAGAGAGATAGATAGCAGTCATATGGTTGTGTAAACAAACAAATGGAAAGGATGCGCCTGTATAAGAAATAGCAGTGCCTTTGAGAAGTGAAAGAGTATTAAATATCGCTTTTATTAATTTTAATTAGTTGACATATTTTACACTTTAATTGAAGTAAACCAAGTGAGATTCATTTATTTATTGCCTATTTATTGTTCCTTATCCAGTGCTCCTCCAGTGCCCCGGGGCACTGGTTAGCATTGCCCTAACTTAATTATCCATGATTTACTTAAATCTATGATTTTTTTCGAAGTTTGTTATAACAGAAAAATTAGTTAAGAACCATACAAAATTGATCCAGAGTGGGTTGTTGACTTTGTGGTTTTGCATAATATAATATATGTTGTCACTAACAAGGCCAACATAGGGGTACTCGGCTTCAATTCTGCAAATATTAAATTTCTAAAACTGAAGAGTACTCCCAATGTAGCATCTTCCGTATACCTTAGGTTGTTAATTGTGATGAGCAACTTTTAATGGTTGATTTAGTATCCAAGGGAGTAAGGAATGTGCACAAGATAGACTTCTCTCAACCATGTATTATGTAAAACTAGAAACTTTGGGTGACGTTGCATTATTTTCTATTTCGAATGGTTTTAAGAGAAATTGTTATGCGTTGAGCAACCCAAATAAGTTGGGATATGAGAACAACTTTGTGTATGTCATCAGCCTTTTATCTACAATATGCGGTGTGTATTAATGGATGATGAAAAATTGCAAAAATGTATTACGCTTCCAGCTCCTGATGAAACAAAGGGCTTGATGGTCGATTGGTGTTTTAGAAATTTGAAATATGAGATAGATTATTCTTTAGTTGAGTAACTTGCATATTATACGCCGTGTCATTTGTGGCATTATGTTTCGACCTATTTTCTTTTTGTTTGGGAAAATATTATATAAGTATTGATGGTATAAAGCAATACATTGATTAGTATTGAGAATAATTCAGATCTGTATAAGAATTGAATGTGTTGTACATATGGAATATTAATTAATATAGCCACAATTAATCATATCAACCGCCATTTTAAAATTAATTTTTTCCTTCATCATAATACTTTTAATTACTCATTATGTTAGTCCAAAAGTTCCGTAAATTGAACAATAGAATTGTTCTTCACCAAATTTTATTGGGTTAATTAAGTAAATGATTATTATAAATATGAAGAATTTTGTTTTTAGTCCCTGAAAAAAATTAAACTTTTAAGTTAAAACAATTCAATAATTATGAAAATTATGCTACATCACTATATGTATTTCATTGGACAGCAATAACAATGGCTTTCTTCAGATATTACGAATCTACGAGACAAATTGAAAGAGTTTGTTTGAAATAAACACATTTATATTAGTATCCGGATATTCTTATAAAAATAGCTGATCATATTTTCATTTTATTTTTAATTCATTTCAATCAATTTTTCAACATAAGTTGTGAATAAACTCTCAAATGACAGGTACATATGGTATATTTTTAGACAATATATACTATAGAAATGACAGATTAATTAGATATACTCTTAACAGTTTAAACTCGATGGTCTGTGCTAGTTCGCCATATATGCCAACATCAATTGAGTGGCATAGTGAGACATGAATCATGATCTCATTTTATTTTTTATAAGAGAAAATATAAAGTAGGAGTTTGATTTATTTTGCTACTTGTCTCTGAAGTCTGAACACAACTCCTTTCACAAATAAATATCAATTGATAATATATGTCATGCTCCCAGCACCCCCTTACTCTCCGCTAGTTTATAACTGCACAACCCTCCAAACTCCTATAAAAACACCTCAAATGGCCTGATGCAAAATACACCTAAAACAACAATGGATCAAAAACACCTTAAGAATGTCTTGTTCTTCCTACTTATTCTAGCAGCTGCTCATTGCGCTAAGGCAATCGACTATGTTGTGTCCAACAACGCCGGAGCCAGCACCGGTGCTGTCCGTTTCGACAAAGAAATAGGTGGAGACTATGCCAAGCAAACACTCAGCTCAGCTGCAGAATTCATACAGAAGCTCTTTCAACAGAACAATAGTGCTGACATCAAAAGTGTCAAAGAAGTCAGTGTAATTATAGAGAACATTGATGGACTGGCATTTGCTAGTAATGATATTATTCATATAAGTGCGGGTTATATCGAGAAATATCGTGAAGATGTCAAAAAAGAGTTTGCTGGGTTGATCTATCATGAAATGGCTCATATATTGCAATGGGACGGCAACGGCAAGGCTCCTTCGGGACTCACGGAAGGTATAGCTGATTTCGTGAGGATGAAGGCTGGCTATGCTTCAGATCTATGGAGTCCTGCAGGTGTGGGGAATCAATGGGGCCAAGGATATGAAGTCACAGCTCACTTTTTACACTACTGTGATAATCTCAAAAATGGATTTGTGGCAGATTTGAACAAGAAGCTGAAGACGAACTATAGTGAAAGTTACTTTAATGACCTGCTAGGGAAGCCAGTTGCTCAGCTGTGGAGTGACTACAAAGCCATGTATAATAATTAGATCAACTAAGGAAACAAGAAACCATATCTGGTTCTAATAAGAATAGAGATAAAGCATATGTAATAACAGAACAAAGCTGTGTAAGCTAAAAAGGAAAACAGTATGTGGTAATGGAACTTTATCCTTCATTAACATTTTATATTTATAAGGATGCCAAATTTTTATGGTTAGCATCTGAAGTATAACTAGCAAGGTGTTGAAGTGGGGAAAATTTAAGCTTTTATTTTGCACAAGATCTTGTTGAACGTTGATCAATCATATAATTAATTAAAGGTTTAAATATATCTTTAATCTTAGTAGATATAGCAGTTATTGGGTTTTTTTTATTCCTATAGATCTTTTTTATGGGATTTACTCCCTGCAAAATAAGAAAATTCCATTATTTTTGGTCTCAACCTATTTCAAAAAACACTAATATGGAAAATGGATGTCTATTTGAGTATTTGGCAATGCTGACTCAGATTAACGAGCAAACATGACACTGCAGACTTACATTCCCTTTTAATTTTTTTTTTCAACAAAACAAAATACTTGCAAAATTTGGATTATTCCCTCTTCCCTTTCCTTCCTATCCTATGTCGCCCCAATTTTTCTGTACAACCCGCCATGACAATACCATGTAGACACACATCCATAGTCCAACAGCCATATACTTTACTTCCACTAACTAAAAGTTAGTATAATATAGAGAAGCCAGTGAGCAAAGAATTAGAGAACCAATGAAAAGGGAAAATTAGCACTACTGCAACCATCGAATATTATGTAAAACATACTATCTAAAAATCTGAGAGCCTTGAAGTTACAATATTAAATCGATGGAAGCAGCACCGGATCCCATCTAATGGAACCGTAAGTAATCACACGAAACTCCAGAACAACACGTTTAAGGATGGGGTGTACAACAATTAAAAACTGTTTGCTATCAGTAGCATCTCCCAGCTTCCCATGGAGAAAAACCAAGAAAGTATATTCACTATACATAATTTGACAGGGAAACAGCTATCAAGTAGTACTCACTCGGGAAAAATCTAAGAGATGATATATTTTGAAAACAGATAAATGATGGATGTAAAGGTATTAATATACCAAAACCTTGTCACAACTAAAATTGCTGAATTGCTGAGACAATTTCAGAAATGCTCTCAAATTTTCTTCTTTCTTTGAGAAGCATCGTAGCTAAATCAAGTGCCCGCCGTTCACAGGTTGCCCGTTTACCAGCGTCAGCTATAGATTCAAGATCCTCAACATGTGCTACACCAACAATTCTCCTGTGTATCAGATAATTGAAGTGGAAGAGTTAGTCGTGACATCTCAATCTTTTATGGACAAAGATTAGGTCAGGGCACGGTGGATACTCTGGACTTGACACGAACAGGTGTTTTGGAACCTATTTATTTTTCCTGGAGGCCTAGTGAATATAACACCAGAACAAAAGATGTGTAATGGTATCCACTGTTTTTTTTTTTTAGATAAGCGTAATGGTATCCGTATCCACTGTTTTTCTTTTTAATATCTAACATTCCTGCTCAAACAAGAGCCCTTTGGACTTGATTACTTGGTCAATAAAGCTGTACTGTGTAAATGACCAATTATCCTAAAAGTTTAAGCTCTTGGTTTGCAAGACCGTGAATATATATTAAAACCACAACCATACATTTTTCCACAAGTTAGGGTTGATTACATGGATCAAATATCACTATAACCCTCTATCAATGCCAGCCTAAAAATAGATCATTGACCTCGTAATCTCTCGCTATAATTTGATTTTTAGTTTTCCCCTTCTATTGCCCAAATACACTAAGATGCAACTTTACCATCTTTTCGGCAATAGAAACTACTCCATTTATCTCTCTAATGATTGTATTGTTAACCCATAAATCATAAACATGGACATTCTGTAGCATTTAAGTGAAAATGATTACTGCAACCTCATATTATTGTTTTTATTAAAAGAGGAAAAATATATTTAAGAGAAAGAGACACCTTATCATTTTGGCAGCACCAAATCCGAGACTGTCATGAAATAAATCTGTCATGTATTTCTTCTGTACAAGTAGTTGAACATCAAGATTGTTATAGATTCCTGGAAGATATGCCTCACCAACACCATTTTTATGCTCATTCCAAAGTGCAGTGAACTTATGGTGAAAAAGATTCCAAGTGTCTGCAATAGTCTTAAGAATCCATTCCTTATATGCCTGCATAACATAGTGTGTTAAAGAAAGATATAGAAATGCAAAGTTTGGAGGATAACAAAAAACCTCAACAAAGAAAAAACTGAAACACAGACAGAGTACTCCTAGAAACTAGTCAAATGTAGGAGAGCTGTCTAATCACTTTACATATCCACAATGTTGATTCCCTAAAAAATATCATATGCTGGACATCAAAGAGAAACCATGAGAATTACTCTATCATGTAACCAAATCTTCAATTGTTACTAGTGTTGGGCTAAGAAATCTAATATTATCTGAAAAAGATGGGTTACGCCACACGTATACAAATACAACCCCAAATCCCACAAGTCTATTCGCACAGGCCTACAACAGCCAGTAGAGCGGACAAAAGTAGTTAGGAAAGCGAAAACGTGTTCGATGTACAGAGAAATGGGAGAGAGAATGGTAGTATAAGGGGTCAAGGGTTGTTCACGTGAGGCATGATATCGTCTTTGTTTATGGCATATGCCTTGGGCAAGAAAGCTTCTTCCATAGCTGGGAGCTCTACTCTTTCTTTTCTGTAATTTACCTTCCTGAAATTTCCTTTTATTTTTTGTGGCTTATGCATTAGATTTTTCACGTGGTGTGACTCTGATACCAGATCAACATGCATACCAAGGGTTACTTCTCTGAATTAGGATAACAAGGAACTAGTTATGGTCACCATGCAGACAAAGCATGGTAACAATACAAATTGATTCAAAACTGTAAATAAGAACAAAGGCAACAAAGATAAAAAACTTAATTGCAAGTACTAATGTCATGATATCCTAAAGATATGTAGGACTGCTTAAAGATAACCAGCTTCTTCCATGCACAAATCCGCCAAAGTAAAATAAAAACTTCAATATATTAACCATAACTAGAGATATAGATCTAAGTTTGCAAGTTAGACTACAAAGAACCACCAGAAAATATATGTCTATGAACAAATTCAGAATAGAATCAAAAAAATGGGCCAATAAAGACATGGAAAAAGAGGACCTACTTTTCTATCGTTTGCTTGATCAGCATGCCCATCCTGAGAAAAGAAAGCCAAAATCAAGTTTCCTAGGAATGCTCCGATATCAAATCCCATTGGTCCATAAAATGCAAATTCAGGATCAATAACTTGAGTTGATTCATGAGTAACCATCACAGAACCAGTGTGTAGATCTCCGTGTATTAGTGCCTGAGCCCTCTCACAGAACCTAAATGAACATAAATTGTCATCAGCAAAAACCCAAACAACAAAACTACTGCATTAAAAGAAGAAAAAAGTGAGAGCGTGAGACATATATAATACTTTGATTTTAGCTCAGCAACTTCAAGCTTCAGTAGATTGTCATCCCGAACAGCCTCAGCATCACGGTCAAGATGAGGGGAAGTCCAGCGATTATACTCAGAAACTTTATATGGGTCAGAGAAAACAACCTGCTCAGTGAGCCTGCATAACTCCACATTCCCGCAAAATTCAGCAACTGCATGAAGCAAGGATAACTTAAGACCAATGGTAACATTACATGTTTTAAGGTAATATAATTATGTTTTTTTTTTTTTAAACTCGGCATCCGGGCCAACGACCTACTAATCCGGGGGATCAATCCCACCGTCTATTAGTGGGGGCCCATTTAAAGCCAAAGCAAGCTCTGTATGGACTAGCCCACAAAAACTTAAACCATGAGGATCCAAACCTGAGACCTTGAGAGGATCACACTCCAAGGTCTAAAGTCTACACCACCAAGCTAGCCCATGTGGGTTATATATTACTATGTGTTTAAGAATATTAATTGTCTATAAGGCACAAGAAGGTGACATCATTTACTCCATCCATTTTCAAATGAAAAGCTTAACAATGACTCAAATATTTACTAAGGGGCCGTTTTTTTGAGCTTACCTACTGGCATAATTGTAAGTACTTGCGAGACTGTTTGGAAGAACTTATGAAAATAGCTTATTAGATGTTCATAAGTTGTTTTCAGTTTATTTTTGTTTGAGAGAACTATTGAAAATAGCTTATTGCATATTCATAAGCTCTTTTCAGCTTATTCTTAGGGCCCGTTTGTTATAGTTTTTTTTTAAAATAGATTTTTGTAGTGTAACATGTTTTTGTGAAAGTTTTTTTAAAAAGAAATTTTTAGGGAAAGCTTCAAATAAAAAATCGGTTTGAATAGCTTATCTTAAAATGTGATTCTAGATATTTCATCATTTTGTTATAATTTTTTTGGGTACTAAAATTTTGAAAAAATCTCTAAAAAAAAGCTATTTCAAATAGCTTTTCATAAAAATCATTTTTGAAATATATCATTTTGAAAAAATATGCAATTTTTACTATGTAAAATCTCGAACAATAAATATTTAGGTTAGTGAATGTCAAAATATCTTTTTTAACTTATAACAAATGAATTTGAAATAACTTATACTATTTTTGAATAAATTTCTAAAAAATTTATTTTTAAAAATACAAAGGAAAATCTATTTTTTTTAGAATCTATAACAAACGGGCCCTCATTAACTCTCGAAGATTAGTAACACAGCTTAACTTTATTTTATCTTTTGTTATAGAAAGAGCGATCTTATACATAAGCTACAAAATGAGTTGTTTATCCAAACAGGGCCTAATAATAAGAAAACAAATCACAGACAATTGACAACCACAAATCAAGGAACCAATGTTTCCAATACAAAAACAAGCTCAGTTGAATTTCGGGGAAAATATGATGCTTTCAAACACCGTATTAGACAAACAGACTTAGAGTAACAGACTTTTAATTGCAAATAAATAAATATGTTGAGGGTATGAAAAGTGAGAAGGGAAAGTTCATACCATCCCGTTTATGCTCCGTCGTAGAACGAAAAAGCAAAGAAGTAAAGAAGAGTGTATTAGCCATAAAATCAGACATATGTTCAGCCAACAAAGGATACTCAACACCAGCAATCAACCCTTTTCTGAGAATTATATGCGGTGGCTCCAAATAACGCATACCAATCAAAGACATAGTACGATCAAAATGATAGACTTCAGGAACATGATCAGGACTCAGTTTACCCTCTTCTTTCAACGCCAATGACTCAAAATACGCTCTTTCTTTCGTCATTGGCCATGATTCTCCTATGCAACGAACATATGGCAAAGCCTACAACAATATAATGAAACCCATTATTAAAAATTGAAAAAAGAACAGAATTTTGTGCATTTTTGGAAGATTATGTATGATGATACCTGTTTGATGACAAAAGAACCGTTGGTGTTGGAAACGATGAAGACGAAATTAAGGTTGCCATCTCCGACTTCTTTGACGGATAAGTCGGAGAAATTGTTGGCGAGTTTGGATGATAGTGCAGGGATGGATTTTATGTACTCAATCAGTGTTGTCTCGTTCAGAGGTTTGAACTCTGAGAAATTCGACATGTTGAAGTGATTTGAACAATGGTGTTACAGAATTTTGATTTTACTTTTGGAAGAGTGACGCTACTGTTGTTGTTTTGCAGTTGGGTCAGGAAAGTGTAGTGATTGACTGGAGGTGTGAATAACTGGAGTTCATTGAACCTAGTCATATTATAATATTTTTTGATCTCATCAATAAAAAACCAGTGTGGTGTGGTTTTTTTTTTTCTTTCTTTTCCTCAAAGGCGTGCGTGATTCTTGTTTGTAGACACGCTTACGCTAGAATAATAACGTCATTCAAAATGTAATGGAACTAAACTATTACAAGTAGGCATGGTCGGAACCAAATCTAATTTGATGGGTTTTCTCCACTTTGATTTAGTTTGGGTATGGTTTGAGTTTTCTTCAATTTTGAAATACAGGTATGAGACATGTAACAAGGATATAAGTTTCCACCTTGGACTCATACTCAAACTCGTTTCGAATATAGAAAATCTATTTATTATCTATTTATATAGATAAAAATCCGAACTCTAAATCATTTCAATCACACGGTCAAAGTCTCAGTCTTTCAGATGACACTCATTAATCATAGCCATCTCTTTTCTCCTCGATATTTCACACTCTCAGCCTCTCTTCTCCATCATCATATTCATCGATCATCATCCTCTATTTGCTGGATAATACATCACAACATTGCGCTCTGGACTGAAAAATACTTTTATTTTTATTAAAAAAAATTATCCACTTTGGGGATGGGGCATACCCGAACCCGTTAGAGCAGAGATGAGATTCGATTTATCATATCTGCTGAGTATGGATAGGGTAACAATAAGTATATGAGGTTGGGTATGGGGACAGGGAAGGTAAAATCCAACCCCCACCTCCACCCCCGCTTCATTGTCACACCTAATTACAAGTTTACAACCTTTGTGATGAAGTCGTGTTATCTTGATTCTTGACCTATAAAAAAGTTAATTAGAGTATAAATCTTCCTGACCAGTGTTGACGAAAATCCAATTTAGTCTTTAATAATTTTCTCCCGATTCATTTTAGATCACGACAAAAAATAATATTAAACTAGCTCATGACATTTTTAAATTAAGGACAAACTAGTCTATGTTACAATGAGTTGAAGACTAATTCGTCATCATATAAAAATGCTAGAAACTAATTGATTAGGAGTATTAATTTTTATAAATGACTAAATTAAGCTGCGAGAAAATTGTGAAAGATCAAATTACTCTTTATATAAAATTCATCTGTTACTTTATAAAGAATGATTTTGATATTCAATAATCTTTGGTTAGTAAAATAAATGGAATTAATTTTTCAGGTAATTCCTTCAAAATAATTTTCTTAGATAACTAAAAAATAATTTACTATAATCAAAATCAAACAATTATAAAATTAGGGGGTGTATTGGATTAGGATTTTAAAGGACAATTTTTGCTTAAAAAAATCTAAAAGATTTTAAAAGATTTTGTAGGATTTTAATGACTTTCATGATTTTAAAAGACTATCAGAATTTTCAATTTGGATTTCAATGGATTTACATCATAAGATTTTAAAATTTTTTATGGATTTATAAGATTTCAAAAGATTTTATGAATTTTAAGGACCGGTTGAAAAGAAATAATTGCAACACACTCTCTATCATAATATTTTTAATATATACTCTTTTATTTTATTTTTATGAGAGATAGAGAGGGGGAAGAGAGGACGGAGAGAAGGGAGAAAAGAGAGGAGAGAGAGAGGGAGAAGAGAGAGAGACAAAGAGAGAAGGGAGGAGAGAGAGACGAAGAGAGAAGGGAGAGAGAAGAGATGAGAGAGAAGAGAGAAGGAAGAAAGAATAAGAAAGAGATAGTAAACTATTAAAGAAAAACAATCCCAAGAAATGTTATGTTTCATGAAAGACTTTTTCTTATTAAAATTTCATTAGAAAATCCCACAAAATCCATCAAAATCTAATTTATTAAACAATCCTTTGAAATTTGAATGATTTTAAATACATGAGACTTTTTTTAAATGATGAAAAATCTTGATTGAATACCTAAGACTATTTTAAAATGGCAAAAAATCTTGATTGAATACCACAAACTTTTTTAAATTGCAAAGAGTCTTGATTGAATACCACAAAACTTTTTCATAGTTAAAAAGTCTTTTAAAATCTATTAGAATCTTAATCCAATACACCCCCTTAATTTTAATAAAAAAAAAGTGGCAAAATAAAAAAAAATAAAAAAAAAGTTGGCTCTGATTTGGTTCAAGTTTCGTCGTTCGTACTCGTAACCCCTCTCTGGTACGACTGCACCCAAACCCTAAAACTGAAAGCACCGTCCCTTTCTCATACTATCGCTCACTCTTCCCTCTGCGTCATCACTGATTCAGTTTCTCCCTCCGCTACTGTAAGTTTCTCCCATCTTTCATCGCTGTTTCATGCTTGCTTCATTTCCGTCTTTGCTCACTGATTTCATATAAAAAATTTGCTCGATTTTCTCAGCTAGCCATTGCTGCAGTAGTTGCTGTTTTTCTTTTGATAAAGAAATAATTGATAAAGCGTGTGTTGTGAGTAATAAATAATAAATAGAGGATTTGCTTTTAAGTATTATATCAAACATGATGATCTATTTACCTCACTGAATGGTTAGTCAGTCTCAAATAATGTAATCATTCTGATTTTGCTGTAGGGCGCGAAACAAAATCCTCAACAGTTCAATTGTTTTAGTGTTTTGAGTTATCGAGAATGGCAGCTGCAATGGTGGCGGAGGCTAAGAAGGCACCTCGTCCTGGGAAAGGAGGCTTTGAAGGCCACGGCCTCAGTGAAGGGGATGCGCGTGTACGAGCCATTGCAGAGATTGTAAACTCCATGGTCGACTTATCTCATAAAGGCCACAAAGTTGATCTCAACGCTCTCAAGTCTGCTGCGTGCCGTAAGTATGGCCTCTCACGTGCACCCAAACTTGTTGAGATGATTGCCGCTTTACCAGACTCTGAACGAGAGGTTCTTCTTCCTAAACTCCGAGCCAAACCCGTTCGAACCGCATCTGGAATTGCTGTTGTTGCTGTCATGTCAAAGCCTCATCGTTGCCCTCACATTGCCACCACCGGTAACATTTGTGTCTATTGCCCTGGCGGTCCTGACTCCGATTTTGAATACAGTACTCAGTCTTACACTGGTTATGAACCTACCAGTATGCGTGCAATTCGAGCAAGGTAGGTTCATTTTCATTTTGTTACAATCATTAAAATGTAAATTGTTAAATGAAATTATCCTATAAGTAAAATAGAACACATCTAATTTGATGACTTTTTTGCTTTGGATTTAGGTATAACCCTTATGTGCAGACAAGAGGTAGGATTGATCAGCTTAAGCGTTTAGGTCACAGTGTAGACAAGGTTTGGAGCTCTACCATTGTTTGTTGAGTTATTCAAGTGCATGAAATATACGTGCGGATGTATCATGTATATTAATGGGTGTGGTTTATTGTTTTTCAGGTTGAGTTTATATTAATGGGTGGAACTTTCATGTCCCTTCCGGCGGATTACCGTGATTACTTTATAAGGAATCTTCATGATGCTTTGTCTGGACACACCTCTGCCAATGTAGAAGAGGCGGTGACGTACTCTGAACATAGTGCAACCAAGTGTATTGGCATGACAATTGAAACGTGAGTTGCCTGCCATTTAATTATTTGCAAGTTGAATTTTGAGTCTTTTGTGTAAAGTTTTGAATGGATGAGTGCTTTGGACTTTTTGGTATTTGGACACGTGGGGAGAAGACATGTAGTAAGGGTGTGTTTGTTTCAGCTTTAAAAAAAATAGATTTTGTGTTAAAAGAATCTAGAGATTTTTTTTTAGAGATTTTAAAAAAAATCTGAAGTTATTTTTGTTTGCCTTCTACCCATAAAAATCCATTTAAAAAATAAAGAGTTTTAACTTGTACATGTGTTACCTCCTTGTTTTTGAAAAAAAATAGATTTTGAGAAAAGCTAATCCTAATAGCTTTTCATTTTAGGGTCAAAATAGATTTTTTTTTATAAAATGATTTTTCTAAAAATTCTAAACAAACACTTAAAAATGAAAAAAGTGATTTTTTTAAGAGAAAAAAAGTTTTTTTGAAAAAATCTGAAACAAACGGGGCCTAAATCTTATAGGGAGAATGGATTATATGGAGGTTAATTAAATAGTTAGAACTAGAGAGAGACCAAGAAAAACTACAAATCAGGCCATTAAGATGGATTTTGGTTTAAATGATTTGTCACTAGACATGATTCACAAGAAGACATTGCAGTGCCATTTGACTCATGTAACTAAACTCCCCTTGTGAAAGAAGTTTTTTTTCTTCTTCTGTTGTAATGGAGATAATGAAACAAGATATACTACTTGTAATAAATTTGCTGTTTTGACAATTGTCGCCATGATATAAACTGGTTTAGTTATGATTTTCGAGGGTTTTATGTATTTCGTTTTTGAGCATATCAATGATTATATTCGTGGAAACCTGAGTAAACGTTAACCGGTAATTGTTAATGCAACACATCAATTCGCCGCTTATCAAGTTTTGCACTTCTTAAATTTCTCAGGAGGCCAGATTATTGTCTTGGGCCTCACCTGCGACAAATGCTTTCTTACGGTTGTACACGATTGGAGATTGGAGTCCAAAGCACTTACGAGGATGTTGCTCGTGACACTAATAGAGGACATACTGTTGCTGCTGTGGCTGATTGTTTTTGCCTGGCTAAAGATGCCGGTTTCAAGGTTTGTTACTGTCCTATCAATCCGCACTTTGTCACAGCTGTCCTGTCAAACTATTCTCCTATATGCTCCTTATGCTGAGTGTGTTTAAAAATTGATATATACATATTCCTGAACTCAAAGTTGTAATGAACTTAATGACCTTGTATGCTGTCTCATTATATTTGTAGACAAGGACAAGCTTTAGATAGATTCATTGGTATAGTATTAACAATTTCTATAGGCATATTACTCTAGTTGTTTGGATTTCCCTAATTGTACCCCTTTCAAATACAAACTAGGCAGTAGGTTGGTCATGAGAGTTGAAAGATATACTATTTATTCTTATTTTATGTTTTTTTTTCTTTGGCTTTTGCTTTAGGTAGTTGCTCACATGATGCCTGATCTTCCAAATGTTGGTGTTGAAAGGGACATGGAAAGTTTCCGAGAGTTTTTTGAAAGTCCCTTGTTTAGAGCAGATGGGCTTAAAATTTACCCCACTCTTGTAATACGTGGAACTGGGCTTTATGAGCTCTGGAAAACTGGCAGGTACCTATCTAATGTGACGTGTTCTTTCAAATGCTTCTTTCTTAAACTCTTTAGTTTCTATCTCATTATTCATCGGGATTAAAAGGCATGTGGAAAGTGAATTTGTTTGTTAACATCATTGTAGGTATAGAAATTATCCACCTGAGCAACTTGTGGACATCATAGCAAGGATCCTTGCAATGGTACCTCCATGGACACGTGTTTATAGAGTTCAGCGGGATATTCCAATGCCTTTGGTGACCTCTGGGGTTGAGAAAGGGAATCTAAGGGAGTTAGCATTAGCTCGAATGGAAGACTTGGGTTTAAAATGTCGTGATGTTCGGACCAGAGAAGCTGGAATCCAGGTAATTATCTAGAATCAATCTCGTCTGGAAATTTTATTTAACAATGATTTGTAAATCTTCACACACTTTGTTTACTAGTATTATTATGGAGCATCAACCGACATTCTGTATTTCTTTGTAGGATATTCATCACCAAATTAAACCAGAAGAGGTGGAACTTGTTCGTCGTGATTATATGGCAAATGAAGGTTGGGAAACATTTTTGTCATATGAAGATACACGGCAGGTGATTTTACCTTCTTTCCTCAGCCTCTCTTATTAGTGCCTATCCTTTTGTCTACCATCATTTTATACTTTGAGTTGTAACTTGCGAGTCTAGTTTGTAGCTGGCACTGGTTCCTGTTGTGCATATTTTGCCTTCTTTATTTTGAATCAAGGGGACATCTTTTAACCTGTTCTTACCATTAATGTAAATTTGTTGTTGTTGATGAAACATGGCCATGACATTGGTTGTGCTGTCTTCTCTTGAGCAGGATATCCTTGTTGGTTTGTTACGACTGCGAAAATGTGGCCGTAACACTACTTGTCCAGAGCTTATGGGTAAGTGTTCTATTGTTCGTGAGCTCCATGTTTATGGAACTGCTGTACCGGTTCATGGGCGGGATTCTGACAAGCTACAACACCAGGTAAAACTGTCATGCTAATACATAGATGACATGTGATATCATTACGGATATTCACATGTTCTTATTGGATACTATCTAAGTGGAATTGCTAAGTTTTGGTTTTGAACTGTATATCAAATTCTTTAGCCATGTATAATATCCAAGAAGATACATATGGATACCAATAACATGTCCCCTCATTGTACTCCAATTGACCTACTTTTGACCAAAATTATTGTTAACAGGGTTATGGTACTCTTCTGATGGAGGAGGCTGAGCGGATTGCTTCGAAAGAACACAGATCAACTAAGATAGCTGTAATTTCTGGGGTTGGCACACGCCATTACTACAGAAAATTGGGATATGAGCTTGAAGGGCCGTACATGATGAAATACCTGATGTAATAATAATCAGTAATAGTTTTTTTTTTTTAAGGGAATTATAAATAATAGTTATTTGCCATGTAATTTTGTAGCATGTGTTGGTGATATGTATTTTATATGCCTATCATAAGGCATTTATATTTTTGCTCAAAGGTTCCATTACCTCCCATTCTCTCTAAGCTAGTACTGCAAATTAAGATACTGGTTTTTGCAGTTCGATAATGATGATTGATTACCTTACATTCGCTGTTGTATACACGAGCTGACCATATAGCATTGTTGCAACTTGCTTGACTCAGTTTCTTGTTAACAATAATACAATTTTTTTTTTGGGTGACTAACAATACTACAAGACTAGATTGAATAGCTGCACATGTTTCAGTTTAGGATTTGCAAATTACATGGTACCAAATTGGGATGGCTCTAAGAGGCACCCATATTTACACGACCATACCATCCATTTGAACTCTTACCTTACACATTTTCAGAACACAAGAAGGCGAGTTAGCATATGAAGCTCCTGTAAAGTATGGATCAGTAAATAACTCATCTGATGACAACATTAATATCAGGCACACTGTGGATGTTCTGATGATATCCCCGAGAACTGCAAGCACACAACTATAGACTTGAAGCGTTTCCAAGAATTATTTAACATGTGTGGTTTTGTGTCTGCTTGAGACAATAACTTATGTTGAGAGTGCACATGTGATTTCTTGGACGAGCAAAGGCGAAGAGAAATAGAGAATCATTTACAATAGATGACTTCGACAATCCTCTTTTGTATGAAACTAACAATGAAAGGAGAGTGACCTATGATGCTAACTGATCTAAATAGTTTATTTTTTTATTTTTATATCATTTGAGGCTACTTGAAAGCATGATTATCTCTAGCAGAGTATCTGTTATAATACAACAAACAAGTTATAGTTGATGTTGTATAGCAAATATATATTTTGTGCCTATTTTTGAAAAGCGTATAATTTCCCTTTGCTTTAGTAGGATGGCAGAGAGGGACACTCAAACACCAACAATAAATTTTGTTCATGAATCGGAGCTGATTATGTACTTGTTCTTGATGGTTGAATTAATTTATTAAATTAAATCAAAACTATGTTAAAATATAAAAAAGCAAAATACTTGTTGATAAATTGTAGAGTTTTGTTATTTAAACACACAGTTTTAGACATTGTGTATGATACCGTATAATTCTATCTTTGCCTTTCACACACATTTTCATCTTATATACTTAAACGAATTACAAAAATACACAAAAGCACAAACAAGCACTGTATTTTTATTAATTTTGTATGTATGGAGAAGTGGAGAGATTGATGTTTTATGACATGTGTTTTTTTATATGTTCCGACCAAATACTATTAATCATTGATCGGATAATTAAATTATCTAAATATCTATCACATATGTCACACTATGTCAAGAAGTAAACACATTCTCATCTAGAAGTTCTAACTGAACAGTTTATAATCGTTTTGTCATTTCGTCTATTAAAAAAAAAAAAGTAAACACATTCTCTAGAAGAGTATGAATTGCCTAACTAACGTTTTATTTAAATTTCCTCTAAAAAAAACAATACATTTACAAAATCAAAACACAACTCGGGCGAGAGTGAGTGCAAAAACATAATTTCAATTCTACGTCTGGTTTGGCGGCGGCGGCGGCAAGGAATTCACAGCGGCGAAGAAGAAGAAGAAGAAAATGGGGAAGAAAACAAAGAAAGTCGGCAAAGGCAAAGAGAAAACAGAGAAAAAAACCGCAAAAGCCGATATGAAACGAGCTCGTAGGGAAGAAAAAAAGCTTTCCCCTGAAGACGATATTGATGCCATTCTTGTAACTAACTGACTATACCTTATGCTTCTTCGTTCAATTTTCTTCAAGCAACGAAAAACCTAACAATTGTTTATGGCACAGTTGAATATTCAAAAAGAAGAAGCTAAGAAGAAAGAAGTTCACGTTGAAGATAATGTTCCCGCTCCTTCTCCTCGCTCCAATTGCTCGGTAATCTTAAAGCCGTTAGTTAACACTCCGTTTCCTACTGTTTACATTATGAATTTGATTGTTTCATTGCTTGATTGATTTTGCAGCTTACCGTTAATCCGTTGAAAGAGACGGAGTTGGTTCTATATGGAGGGGAATTCTACAACGGGAACAAGGTTAGGTTTCTCATTTTCTGAATTGAAGCTTTTTGATTTTGATTGTGTATGTTTGGATATGCTGTGAGAAAAAATGATTTTGAGTGAATCGGTTTTGACTAAAATTGAGTTAAAGGTTTTTATACATTCATGTAAAACTTTAAAAGTGAGTTGAACAATAAATTTGAGTTGAAAAATCAATTCTAGAATAAGAAGCTACACTTTCCAGCCTCAAGTAGAATCAATTTTGGAGGCAAAGTTAATTTGTACTTTAGAGGAACCAAACACATCTAGAATCAATTTGGCTTCTCGAAAAGTGGAACATGTGGTGGTGAAAATTGATTTTGGTCAAAAGTGATTTGAATGCAGTGGTATGTGTTTGGATGCATTTATGTAAAAGTGAATAATGTGAGTTCATGTTGTTTGGATATTTTAGATCAAAATTGCTAGAGTGTATAATTACCAAAAATAGTTTTAACATGTATATAAAAATTGCAAAAAGTTAGAATTGATTCCACCTCAACTTGAAAGCTACAAATAGGTGCTTTAGATCAGAAGTGATTCTCAAAATAAAAACCAACCATAAAAAAACCTGGTCAATTGGACTTTTGCAAGCTCAATTTTCGGAGTTCCCACCGCGGCACCAAACAGGTACCAAGCAGTTGCAACTTACCATTAGGTTTTGAATCTTTGCAGACTTTCGTCTATGGTGATCTTTATCGGTATGACGTTGAGAAGCTGGAGTGGAAACTGATTTCGAGTCCTAATAGTCCTCCTCCCCGCAGTGCTCATCAAGCTGTTGCTTGGAAGAATTATGTTTATATTTTTGGTAATTTGATTTGGTTTTGTCTTGATATTTGTGTGGATTTGTGGATCACACTTGAAAGTTCATGTGTCGTTTTTTTAATGTGCTTTAGGTGGTGAATTTACATCTCCAAATCAAGAGAGGTTCCATCACTACAAGGTTAAACCTGCATTACCTTGCTTCTATTTGCGGTTAAGGAAAATGTGGTTCACTTTACTGAGATGTTGCTTTTGAATTTTGATCTCTGTAGGATTTTTGGATGTTGGACCTGAAAACTAATCAGTGGGAACAACTTAATTTAAAAGGGTGTCCTGGTCCGCGTTCGGGACATCGGATGGTATGTTCGAGTTCTTTTATGGAACCATGTAATTAGTTACCAACTTTCTTGCAAGAATATCCAATTCATACAGCTTAAGTCAAATGGGTTTTTGGTATGTCTGTTTCTGAAAATTCTATTTTATTTAACTCAAATAACATCACACTATTGTCTGTTTGCATAGCAAAATTCCTCAGATTATTCTTTATGACATCAAACGCTCAAATGACATGAGCTCTGTTACCTGACAATCACAGATTCCCTCTATCTTGGTTATTTTCTTCTTTTAATTTGCAACCCAAAAGTTGAAAACATCACCACACGTTTTGAGAGCATAACATACTTCTAGTCCTGTTAGAAACACAAAAGCTTATTGATCTGCATTGCATTTCATGTTCGTTTATCTCAAAGTAATATTCCATCTATGGGAATTCCGTAAAGCCATATCAGAATTTAACCAACAAAAGAAATTATTAATATTATCACTGAACGGCTGAAGCTGATTTGATTACTAATATCCTTATCATTTGCAGGTATTATACAAGCACAAGATTATTCTTTTTGGTGGCTTTTATGATACACTTAGAGAAGTGAGGTTGTTGACACTGCTTAGTTCTTTTTTATTTGTATTCAAAAAATCTTTTTCTGCATCTGATGAAAAACTTGCGAGGGAAGCAGAGATTGAATTTCTTTTTTCTTTGTGCATCTTCTTTGGATGTTTTCATTGTTAGTGAATGTTAGCTTGGCAACATTGATTTCTAAGTTTTGGTTTTGAGGGATGGAATGGAAATCGTTTTTGCTTATGCCATATTTTTGTGTGTGATTGTAGATGCACAACATTTATGTTTGAATGGACCCTCATGGGATTTTTTTCAATCCTTATAGTTTGTAGTTGTATTTGGATGGTTGTGTTGGCCTACAAAAATTAAAGTTATTTAGTAGCAAGCATGATATGAATAAGGGTCAATATGAGACTTTAAGTTGCGGCAAGTGGAATAAAGGTGGTCAGTGATATGAGTATTCTTAGAGTAAATGATTAAAAGTAGTGAGAGGGAGGGAGTGAAAAGGGGAATTGGTATAGTAGTTTTATTTTTTCTGATAAATTTCATTTCTGCTATTCCGTTATTGCAAGAAATTCCATGATCAATGTGTTGGGAAATGCCTGCATAATTTCCCTCCTCCGTGAACTCAAAATAGGCACTTTAGCGGAAACGTAAAATGACACACAACAACATTTTAGCGTGGAAAACCTTCTCAATGTGAGTAAGGAAAAACCACGGGACCCGTAGGCCTCTTAAATCTCCACTATAATTATAACGGGAATACAAATCTTCACCCTCAGGTGGACCTAACTATGTATCTCAATTTGTAGATACAACTCTCACAAATTGGCTCACTATATTTTTCTCTCAGAAGACTAACTGATGAACTCTCTATTTTTCTCTCAACTCTCAACGAGTGAGGATTGTGTTGTTGTGTTGTGTTGTGTTTGCTTTGCTGAAGTTCTCTATTTATAGAGAGATATGAACCGTAAGCATTAAATGCTAGGTTCCAATCTTCAAACATTGCTACACCAATTGCCAAGCATTTCAAAGTGTTTCTGACACTCTTTGAAGTTAAGCACCGCAAGCTATGCATATAGGCATGCATACTGGTGGTGAGAATTCTACATTCACATTTGTGCACCACTGTGCACCACTGTTGGCTGGACCCTAACATTTCTCCCCCTCCAGCCAAAGGGAAACTATCCTTAGATTAGTTTGGGGTTGCTGCTACACCTGCAGCCTCTTTACAAAACTCTATCTTCTCTTTTGGTAGAGCTTTTGTCATCATGTCTGCTTCGTTGCCATTGGTGTGAATTTTCTCTATTTGCAGCATTTTATTCTCCAACACATCACATATCCAATGATACCTCACATCGATGTGTTTTGACCTTGAATGGTATGTCGAATTCTTGCTGAGGTGAATTGCACTTTGACGATCACAATAGAGAACATAACTTTCTTGATTCTGGCCTAACTCTTGCAGGAACTTCTTCATCCACAGGATCTCCGTACAACCTTCAGTGATTGCGATGTACTCTACTTCTGTGGTACTTAAAGCAACGCACTTTTGTAGTCGCGATTGTCATGAGACAGCTCCCCCTGCAAAAGTAATCAAATATCCGGATGTAGATTTTCTTGGATCTACATCTCCGGCCATATCAGCATCTACATATCCAGCGAGCATTTGATTTCCCTTGCCAAAACATAAACACTTTTTGGCAGTTCCTTTTAGATACCTCAGTATCCATTTCACAGCACTCCAGTGTTCCTTTCTTGGGTTTGATAGGAATCTACTCACGACTCCTACAGCATAACCGATGTCTGGCCTCGTGCAGACCATGGCGTACATAAGGCTACCCACAGCTGAAGAATAGGGCACCTTGCTCATTTCTTCCTTTTCTTGGTCATTCTCTCGACATTGTGTCTTACTGAGTTTCAAATGACCAGGTAGTGGAACATGCACAGGTTTTGCATTATGCATGTTGAACCTTTCAAGAACTTTCTTGAGATAATCTTCTTGTGACATCCACAGCATTCTTTTTGAACGATCTCTAACGATCTTCATTCCAAGAATCTTCTTCACTGCACCCAAATCCTTCATAGCAAAAGATTTGCCCAATGCTTTCTTTAAAGCAGAAATCTTTGCCTTATCTTTTCCAACAATGAGCATATCATCAACATACAATAAAAGTATGATGGATTCTCCATTTTCATAGTTCTTCACAAACACGCAATGGTCTGCTGACGTCTTTGTGAAGTTGTGTTGGGTCATGAAGAGATCAAACTTCTTGTACCATTGTCTTGGAGCCTGCTTTAAGCCATATAGACTTTTCTTCAAGCGACACACAAGGTGTTCTTTGCCTGGTTCAACGAAACCTTCAGGTTGCTCCATGTAGATTTCTTCCTCTAGGTCTCCATGCAAGAAGATGGCTTCCATTAAGCTTTGAGGTTCCCCTTCCTTAGTGAAGTTTACATATTCACCTGAGAAGTATCTTTTTGATGGTTGTCTAGATCTCGTTGATCTTCTCAGTTGAGGTTCTTGTTCCATCTCATCATCATCAACATCTGCCATCTGCTCTTCATCCACTGCTTGATTTTGTTCTATCTGATCAGGCTCCTCCATCTGATTGGGTTGTGCTGGCTGATCACGATCATAATTCATTTGAGGAATCTCTCCCCCTGAATTGTGTACCACTATGGTCTTTGGCTTCTTAGATTGAATGTCGTGGATCGTCTGATCTTCATAGAATACCACATCTCTGCTTCGAACCATCTTCTTAGTAGCAGGATCGCATAATCTAAAGCCAAGTTCATCTCTTGGTGAACCAAGGTATATGCACTCCTTCGATTTAGCATTTAGCTTTGCTCTTTCATCTTTTGGAACATGCACAAATGCCCTGCATCCAAAGGTTCTCAAATGACCATAGGAGGCTTTCTTTCCATACCACACTTCATCTGGTATCTCTCCATTTAAAGGTCTTGAAGGAGACAAATTTATCAAATCAATTGCAGTTCTCACTGCTTCACCCCAAAATGATTTGGGAAGTTTTGCTTGAGAAAGCATGCTTCTGACTTTCTCTGCAATCATTCTATTCATCCTTTCAGCTACTCCATTCATCTGAGGAGTCTTGGGAGGTACTTTCTCATGTCTTATTCCATGAGATTTACAGTAGGCTGCAAATGGGCCTATATACTCTCCACCATTATCTATTCTTAAACATTTCAATTTTCTTCCAGATGCCCGTTCTACAGAGGCATGAAGTTCTTTGAAAACCTGAAGAACTTGATCTTTCATCTTCAATGGATACACCCACACTTTTCTTGAGTGATCGTCAATGAAGGTAACAAAGTATTGTGAACCACCGAGGGACCTTTCAGATGTAGAGCAAACATCTGAATGAACAAGATCTACGATATGCTTTCTTCTTCTTGCATCATCTGATCTTTGAAAAGATACTCTATGTTGTTTGCCTGCTAGACAATCTTCACAGGATTCAAGTGGTTGGCCCTTGATGTTTGGAAGATGATTCTTAGCAAGAATCTCCAAACCTTTCTCACTCATGTGGCCAAGTCGTTTGTGCCACAATTCTTTGATCATGTCTTGAGATACATTGATATCTCCCTTGTTTATCTTTCCCTGCATAACATACAGAGAGCCTTCCTTTTTACCACGAGCAATGATCATGCTTCCTTTACTGAGCTTCCATCTATCGGCTCCAAATTGGTTTATCATACCAACATCATCTGACTTTCCTGTCAAGATAAGGTTTAGACGCATGTCTGGAACATGTCTAACCTCCTTCAACACGAGCTTAGAGCCATTCTCTGTAACCAGAGTCACCTCGCCAATGCCAACAATCTTGCTTGTGACATGATTGCCCATCTTCACCATACCAAAATCTCTTTTTTGATACGATGAGAAGAACTCTTCATGAGGAGTTACATGAAAGGATGCTCCCGAGTCAATTATCCAAATGCAGTCATCAGACACTACATTTAGATAGTTTTCATCTTCAACGAGAAAGAAATTCTCGTTAGTAACTACGACTGCTGTCGTGGTTCCATCTTCTTTCTTCTTTGGATCGATTATATCAGGATGGATCGTTCTAGCCTGCTGATCTCTCTTGAAGAATCTGCACTCAAACTTTCTATGGCCCGGTTTGCCACAGTAATAACAAATTAGTTTAGTGCGAGTCTTTGATCTGCCTCGTGATTTTTCACGGCCACCTTTTTCACGGTTCTTGCTCCTTCCTCTATTGTCAACAACGTTGGCTTCGAACTGATTGTTCAAGCCTCTTTCCCTTCGTCTTAACTCTTCATTTAACAAGCAGTCAGTGACTGAATCCATGCTAAGTTTTCCATCTGGAGCAGAATTGCTAAGAGTGACAACTAAAGTGTCCCAACTCTCAGGTAAGGAACTGAGAAGTAGAAGTGTTTGCAACTCGTCATCTATCTTCATTTCTGTTTTTTTCAACTGATTTACAATACCTTTGAAGGTATTTAGATGCTCAATCATGTTTTGATCGTCTGAGTATTCTAACTTCACCAGTCTTCTAATAAGGTGTGCTTTATTTCTGGGCGTCTTCGTCCATAACTCATACGCATTGGTATAAGTTGATACATGCTCGAACAAGCTTCGATCAATGTATTTTCGGATCATAGCCACTGTTTTTCGATTCTCCGTCTCCCATTCCGTACCGGTCTTCTTCTCGGGTTTATCCTTTTAGGTGATTGGCTCATGGAAGTCTTTGCAATACAAGTGGTCTTCCATCATTGGCTTCCAATATGTGTAATTGTCAACAGTTAGCTTGAACATATCACCATCATGGCTAATTGAACCATCCATCTTGAGTTACACAGGAAATAATTTCTTTAACCAGTGTGACTAGTATCGTATACTAGAATAAATATGAGTTCGTGAATAGAGCACCAGGAAAGTTCCCAGGTAAGAGAGGTGGGTTAATAGACACACTTAAATACCAAGTCTTTCCTTGCCAGAACTTTCCTAGACATGCAATATATCACTACCTCACTTTATATCCAGCGACAAGAAATTTCTTTTCTGATGTGGAAGATCAAACAACGTTGCAGCCACAGAGCATACTAAGAATTATCTTGTAGATACGACACCTCAGAGTCCCAGAGCAATGAGTGCTCTGATACCACTGTTGGGAAATGCCTGCATAATTTCCCTCTTCCGTGAACTCAAAATAGGCACTTTAGTGGAAACGTAAAATGACACACAACAAAATTTTAGCGTGGTTTTTCCT
>Ga0315913_1001323_pt1 | contig 26907 bp, 20 predicted proteins | sample MpolsnodulesMG_FD_207736 | JGI IMG/M metagenome (GOLD analysis project Ga0315913, IMG submission 207736) | Medicago polymorpha root nodule microbial communities from Los Angeles, California, United States - small nodules | ecosystem: Host-associated > Plants > Roots > Nodule | place: USA...
GAGGAGAGAGAAAATATGATTTAAAAGATTAAACTAATTTTGTAACAAAAAATCCCTTTTATATAGTTGTATCCAAACAAACTAGATTATTTGTTTAAAAAAAGTGATTTTTGTTACGGCAAACAAACGTAAAATAGATTCTGGTTTTTCACAAAATCTCTAAAATATAATCTCTAAATTATTTTATGTCAAAATCACTTTTATTTTAATCCGTAACAAACGGGCCCTTAGTCTTTTGAAAGAAGAAAATGGATAAACGAAGCATTATACTAGACTCATCATTAATCAACAAACAAAAGACCATATCACTTTAAGAACTACTCAAATAAAAGAAAATATTACTATTTATTAGCATTGTAAAATTCTCAAACTTACAAACAAAAAGGATGAAATATCATAAAAACAAAATAGGGCACACAAATTATATTCACCTTGGACACTTCATGCATTGATGGCACAAGTGATGATCTTTCCATGCAATAACAAACTCGAAGTTCATTAAGGCAATTCAAAATCACTTGAATTGATTTGATCATCTTATTTGACTCCACAAATATATGCTCCTTCAACTGCAAAATTCAGCAACAAACACATCAGATCTACTAGCAGAAAACAAAATAAACTTGAATTCATGTATAATGTACATGTTGAAGTTATAGGGTTTTAGATAAGGAGGGAGAGAAAGAACGGTTACTTTGAATTATGATTATAGTTTTATTATGATGAAACAAAAGACTAGTCTTGACCCTTGTTTAAACTAAAACTAGATTCTTTATCTGAATGAAATAAGGAAACTAATCTTTTTTTATGCAATAAGGGAACTAATCATGATAATAGCTACTAAGATATATGCCTTTAGGGGACATGTTTGGCAATGCCTCTAACTGTCGTGGCTGAATCACCCAATCATGCTTTCCTTGGATCTTCCCTTGTTTCTCCATTTCAATTGTAGGAGAATCAAGAAAAATCGGTTTTGATTCTCCATGATTTTATTTGATTCTCTTTATTTTAATTTTATTTGATGTGTGATTATTTATTTCATGTAGCCGACCCCACTTAGTGGGATAAGGCTTGGTTATTGATGTTGATGTGTGATTATTATTCAATGAATGGGAGAGCTACCAGTGTAATTTCTGTTTAGATGTAGTAATAAATTATGGAAGTATTATTCCATTACTTTCTACATCAATACACAATTGAACATGTCTCTTTGCAAACACAGCTTTCATGTCACTCCTTCGGCACCTGCTCTTCCTGTGTGCTGCCTTAGGTTGATTATCTTTGCAATTAGATTTTTACAGGTTGCTCTGTTTTCGCCCTAACTGGAATATTTTGGGGGCTTCAACTTTAAGTTGCTCTAATATGCAGTATAAGGAGTATCTTAAAGTTTCCCAATAAGTCTCTTCCAAAACTACTCACACACCAGTAAAACTATAGTTGGCATTTCTCACCCGACAATGTAGGATCTTGGATTTTGGATTCCAGTACTTCTTATCACATTACTGGCAATGCCTTTTTTTTCTTCAGCATGTTCTAAGTCAACTACTGACATCTTCACCAAATCATTTCAAGGTATTCTACATGTGTAACAAACAGGATGCATATAACATATATGCTCTGGCTTTAAGAAAGTGTTGATTGAATTGATTTCTTTCCTTATGTTTTCGTTGATATGAATAGTTTCATTAGAGTAGATTCATAGCTATGAATTATCTCTATTCCTATGTTGTGGGGATTTAGCATCAAGATATACCAGATACTATAACATCAAGATATTATAATATATTATCACACCATCCAAAAAGACATACACTCGCAGCAGCTAATAATAAGCTCAATAACTTAGTCCAACAAATCAGGCACTAGTTAAACAACAGAATCAATATCTATATAAAAATAAATAAAACAAATAAAGGAGAGAAGCAGAGTTCTATCTATAGACTATGACCTGCAAAGAAATTAATTTGTGAAGATCAATCTCCAGATCCTTCCTTGCAGCAATATTGACAAATATACTTGGCAAAAGAAGCTCAGCAAATTCGGCTTTCAACAATATCATATCTTGACATAATCTGGAAGCAGTTCCCAAAGAAGATGAGCGGTGAAAAGGGAAGAGAGCAAGATAAAGGCCAGCTATTTGCTTAAAGCTAGTGGCTTTTGACTGTCAACATTTAATTAGTAACGTAGGGCAATAATAATACCTTAGTACTACATCGTTGCAGTAGACAATAAGAGAATACACCAAAGGGCAAATCCACGTCTCAAAAGATTTACCATCTGTCAACCACACGGTAGACTTCTCCAGTGAAATTTCTGCAACTGAAAATAAAGGATAATTATTGCACTGTTAAATTTTATTCCCATGTTAAAGAGGTAAAGCTTAAAAATAGTTTTAAAGAAGTGGCATCCCTCACTTTATAAGACAGTTTTGCAAGAATGAGTTAGGCCAAATATAAAAATCTATTACAAGCCTATCCATTTGGGCATCCCACCAAATTATTCACACACCAAACTCAATATTGTTGAGGGTGAAGAGGTGTATTGGAGAAACGTGTGCACAATTAAAAGATATAAAGTCTGAAAAGAGCTTACAAAGAATTTTGCCCCTCACCCTACAAGCTGGATTTGTAAGTACAAGTTAGTCCTAATATAAAAATATTAAAAATGTCACCCTCATCCCTTGTAAAGTTTCTGGTGAAATATAAATTTTTGCTAAATGAATTGCAAATTCATCAAAATTTAGGTGATAAGGCTTAAAAAACAAATGGAGAGGTAACTTGTGATTTCACTCTGCCTACTTGATTTCAGGACACCTTTGTCTTGACACAGTACTGGCGTGCAAGGTTAGACTTAGGTGTTAATAGGACTTTGCTTTAGATTTATAATTTGGCAAACTATTACTTCCACTAAATATAATTATTGACGATCTGAATTCTCCAATTGGATTTTTTCACTTCTGAAATAGCAAAGTAATAGATAGTGTCATAATGAAATATATGAACAGAGGCCCTGTAACAGTTCAGAAAATTCTAATGAACTACGTGCATATTTCTGAAGGTATTTTTAGTAAATAATAAAGCGGAACCTAATAAAGCAACACCAAAGTAATAGATAATTGTTTCTCTGTTTTATTGTCTATAGATTTGTGGCTCAGAAATTGTGATTGTTGTTGGTGATGTGAGCCACAATTCTGTAAAGACAATATAGATCAAGGTTGAGGGGCTGAATCAGGAGAACGGTTTTCAGAAGAAGTGTATATAGACCAGTTTGCGCTGTGAGAAGGTCGCATCGGTTTCATCCTATACCCCCTAAATAGAAATTGAAGAAAAGTCTAAGTATTGAGAAAAAATAATTGAATGGAATTCATTGATTCCATCTTGTTACAATCAATTCCAACCTATTTTAAACAATCCAAGAAATGAAACCTAGTATCATTCCACTCCACTCCATTCCATCCCTTTCCATCAATCCCAGCATAACCTTGAATTGAAGTAATTAATAGCATCTTAAGTTATCTCTTATGATTTCTCTTTTTAAGGGTTGTAATATAAATCTTCATGCAAGTACTTGCATACAGTTCATGGAACTGCCGAACTGGAAGCCATAACTTAAGTAAAACTAACTGGTTTTCACTTCAGTTTAACCTCCTATGAGCCTAAAGATACAGCGTCCAAATTCAGTGATTCTTGGGCAGATATTATATTTAGCCATTTGAAGTAGTGTTGTGCTAAATATTATATTAAGGTTGGAAAAGTAAAACGTTGAGGATAAGAATCAACCCAACACATGTCTATTTATATCAAAAAATTACAGGCATAATGTTAATTCACGTCAAACTAGTTTTACAATCATTCACGATAACATATTAAGATTCACATAATAGATGAACAGAAACTGACCATTATACCTTTTGACTTCCTATCAAGATCCAAAAGGAAATTTTCCACAAGTTCGATATTAACGCCTTTGGAATGTATCTACAATAATACAAAATTATTATACGATAAGTACTAATAGCGAAATGGAAATGTACAAAATTCAGAAACCCAAGCCTGATAACAAGGCAAAAGTGCAGAAAATGTGGATGCAGAAAAGCGAACTACAAATTCAGACATGCCCAATAATTTGAAATGATGACTCCTCCACAACATTCCCCATTCCCTTCACATCACCCTTTGTATTGTCCATTGGTTATATCAAATGATGACTCCTCCATTCTGTTAGAGTCTGGCAAAACAGTTACCTCCACTCTGAAGCCCATAAATCCCACCCACAATGAGCTCACCTCCTCCTCAAGGTATAAGTTTAGGGAAGTGGACAAAATGAGAAGGAAATCCTCTTTTCATGGCCAGTGAGATTCTCTCACTTTATGATAACCTTGGTATGCCTATTCAATAGTTCACATACGGTGAATTTTTAGGAAAAACTTGGAATTCCATCAAATTCAAAATCTCTTAACCATTCCCATGTCTCAAGTTGTGCACCAACACAATTATAGAAACTTTCAACTAATTCAAGTCTTGAAAATTCCAAAAGAAAATAATTACAAAGTCGATGAGTTTTTTGTGTGAATTAAAATATTACCTTGACGAGTGACCTTTGGTAAGAATCAAATGACTGTAAAGCTTTCTGGCCTCTTTCAGTCGAAAGAATTCCCTGTAAATCCAAACCAATGATGCAATCAATCATAACAGAAGCAAGGAATCATTTGCATTTAATTCATCACAAGTACAAAACACATGCAATATTAAACATTTAATCTATTTTTAGTAGTTAACAAAGCATTTAAACTTCCGGTTCCAGACCAATAAATTACAACACTGCAATTATTCAAATAAGGTACAAAATGTAAAGGTGCTTCATAAACAGTTAGCCAAAAATCACACTTACACGAAGAGTTTGTGAAGCCATATCCACAATTTTCACTGAATCATCCATCAGATACTTCATTAGTAATTTCATAAGGACAACTAGAAGTTCTTCAGATATGCACACATCTAAGTTGTAATTGGTTTCCCCTGTACTGCCGTTATCAATAAACTTGCTTGGATGGATATGAGTACTCTTTCCTGGAAGATGGAAAACAACAGAGTGTGGGTCCCCGGCACCAACCTGCAGCAGTGCAGCCTCAATGAAGGTTCTTTACAAGAAGGGATATAATCAATTTGATAAGCGCACAGTTTGGCATGATAATTTAATTACTAAAATTTGTTTAATTGGTGATAGTTTTGCATTACATTTATTTTAAAATATAAACTGTATTTAGTATTTAGTTATCTTAGAAATCGTGGTTGGGCCTAACACAACCCCACAAAACCGGCTTGTGAGGTGAGGATTGCCCCCACTTATAAACACATTGTCAGGCCATGTCCTATCCGATGTGGGACTCTTAACAAGTTATTTCTCTTCATCTAAAAATTATTTTAAAACTAGAACTGTAAAAGGTAGAAGATATATTTAGTCCAAACAATGAATGATGGTGGTCAGCAAGATAGGAGATAAATAGTTGTATCAAATCATAGTCACCATTAGAGAAGTGGAACTTCAGTAGATCCTATGAGAACTTCTACTAGTGAAGAGCATGTTAATCCTAGCATTCCTCAAAAATTAATTATCGACGAGCCCCAATAAAATTATACAAGTGGTAGCAGCTTGTGTCTCCTAGGGAAAGGATCCCTGTTAAATCCCTGGTATAAAAAAATTCTAGAGGAAGGGCTGAACCATTGAACTACGGGATCCCCAGAGTGGGCCATGCTCACCCATGACTTGCCGCTTACCATCCAAAAGTCCCATTCACTATTTTGTTGTGAGACATGTAATATTCAAGTGTTATGTATGAGTGAGAAGACGAGGAGAACATGAAGCTTCTCCTCATGCCTCGCTCTGCCATACCCTAGAAATGAAATCTGAAACCAATTCTCTGACACCACTTGCATCATCCGAGCCACCCATGTGAACAAGTGTCCAAACTGCATGCGCAATTTCATGGTCACCATGCCAATACTTGTCTTTAAAGTGACCTTCTGCTCTGCCTCTTATTTGAAAGGATTCTTCAATCAGTAACTTCTTGTGCAATGCCTGGAGACTGAAGAAAAACTGTATTTAAAAATCACAAATCACGGAAACTTCAACACAACCAAATTGTGAGTTATAATGCTGTTTGTCTAATATTTATTATGTAAATACTTGTCCTCCAATTCTCTATCTCTCGCTCTCTCTTTCTCTCTAGAAAAACTCATGCACACAGTATAAGTAATATTTTCACGAGATTTTGACTTAAAATTTAGTTATTTAAATAACATGAAAGATAAAAAATAAAATTTAGTTATTTAAATAACATGAAAGATAAAAAATAGGAAAGACCATTAAGAAAGGAAATCACCTTGACGAAAGTAACCGTGGTGGAAGGTAGCAAGACCTCTTTGCAAACTGAGAATGAACAATGTAACAGATAACAAGTTAAAAGAGAATTAGCAAACCTCATGATCAAGATTTTTGCTTTAACCGGCAGGAACAATTGGAAAATAGTTTCCGCTTTACATAAAACATGTAAAAAATAGATGATAGGGACATGGGTATTATAGGGTGCCCAAGTCCTACATCGGGTAGTATAGGATGCCTGGTGGAGTATTGATGTGGCTTAGTTCTTCCCCTTGATAGCTAGCTTTTACGGGAGGGTTCTCCGAGTCTCAGGATACTTATCAATTTGTACATAAGCCTGGCTGTCGGTAGGTCAAAAAAGCTACCTTATGAGGAGGGGCTGACAAGGAAAGGCCAAGTAAAACGTCGTAGAGTGCAGCTGCCAGAACATCAACACTCACACGGAAGTGTCCCCAAGTCTTACATTAAGTAGTATGGGATGCTCGATAAAGTATTTAAGTGGCTTTGTGCTTCCCATTGATAACCGGCTTTTAAATGAGGTTTGATAACAGGCTTTAATGGAGTGGTAATCATGTGTCATGGACCCTAACAAGTTCATAATATGAAAATAGATTATAATTCATTACCTTCAATATGTGGTCACGAATAGAGTAAGTGTGGCATAATTCTTCATGAAACTTCCGTATCTTGTCAAATATTTTTAATTCAGGAAAAGGCTCCAATTCCTGCAAGAATATTTTTTATGCATCCATAAAGCATAACTAGACCAAATCCTTAAAACAACAGAGAGAAGTTGAGTAAAAGAAACTCACTTTGACGTAATCATGCAAGGATGGATCAGAATCCAAAGTAAACATATGGAGGAGAGATAAAGCTCTTGATACAACGCTATCACATGATTCTTTCCTTTGCGAAGGAGTGCAACATGCCACTAACTTTGAAACAAGAAACTGAGCAGAACACAATGTAGTAAATAATGGAATAAAAAAATCAAATGAATTGATAACGTTGTAAAAATGAAACAATATAAACCTGGAGCTGTTCCCCAAGCATACTAGTGATATCTGCCGATAGGTGCTTCTTAAAAGATAGCAACAATGCAGAAAGTATACGACAGCATTGATCTTGTAAAGCAGGATATCCAATCAATGGTCCAATCAAGTTGAAAAGATAACTGCATTCACTCAAAATTTAAGAAAAAGTAAATGAGAAATAAACAGATCAAAACTTCAAATGATGCAAGATATGGATCAAATGGACACTGGACAGGTTGGCAAATAGCGTATATCTATACATAAAGACATAATATATACATAGGGATCAGGTAAAAACAACCAATCTGCTACAACTAAGGAAAATACAAAGGAGACAAATTAGCAGTAAAAAGCTAAAACCTATCACTGGCCCAATCAGAATCACATAAGGCACGAAGTGAGAGCAGGTCATGTGGTTTTGCATGACCAAACCAAGAGGCCCTTAGCTAATACATAATTATTCAGGAACCTATCAAGGCAACTCAAGAGGCCCTGACACAGTAAGAGATCTTTGGTTTGGTCAGACTGTTAGAATGACATATTACAAAGCACCAACAAACGGATCCGTATAAGTGAGGTTCAGGCAAGTGATCCTTTCCATGCTTGCTTAACTGGAGCTGCTAACCATTGGAGTGGGAACATTTTAAGCTTCAGCTATGTGTGCTAAGGAGATCTAACATTTACTTACTAAGCTTTCTATGCATTTAAGCTTGTTATACAAATATAATCTTTGTAGAGAAAATATAGAACACCAAACATAATCAAACCCAAAAAGATATATTGATAAACCAACAGATAACACTATAACAATCAGCAATAGGGTTTGTGTCAAAGAACAAACCACCAAACTCCAACTGAAGAAACCGTTACTGCCATTCATGAAGAGAAAATAAAACAAGAAAATGAAATTATTGCAGGCCTGCAATTAATGCAGCTGAAGCGCAAACCAGAATACGTCACAATTTCAAAAGCAAACAGAAAGAATAGAATCAACACTATAAAGCCCTAATTTGAAGGTGACACAACTTCAAACAAAATGGAAACAATATTGGACCGGGATACCGCTAACAACTAAAAATGATGGTGGTGTCGGTGGGGTCACAACTTAGAACCAAATCAAAACAATAAATTGAGTCTGGAAATAATTGTGATGTAGTTAAACAGTGCTAAATAGCACCCAGGAGACATTGAAAATTCTGCAACAAGGGAACCAAAAAAACACTAATGAAAAAACAAAAATCATTGTTGGAAATCCCCAATTAAATGTGGCTTTAATTCCTTGATGTCTTCTTGAAGGCCCCCTCTAAGTTGGGTAAAAGATGAATGTCTAAAGAATAAAAAATGATTTGCCTCACCACAATTCATGTTAAATTGCTAAATCAATGCTGAGTTTTTACACAAAGCTCAAGATTATTATTTTTGGCCATAAAAGGGTTTTTATAACCTTCAAAAAAGATCTGACTCCCCCTAAGCAACAGAACCAGGTGGTAGCTGCTATTTTTTGCCACAATGCTTGCTACACTGAAATGTAATGCAACAGAGGGTGCTATAGCAGTCACCCTCTGCTGCTCCGCTATAGCGTGTTATTCAGTACACTGATTAAAGGCAATTGTATCAAAGAAAGTCTAGCACAAACATAAGTTGGCAATTATAGACTGTTTTAACAGATGCAAGATAATTGAATTGATTACCATCTACTCAACAATGCACATTAGACATCTAGTTTACAATATCTTTCAAATATGAGATACATGCTCTGTCCATAAAACTTACTTGGATGTGCTTAAAGCAGTAACTCTCTCACCAAGAACACTGATAAGAACTTCAATTCCAGATAATCGGTGGCACTTATGCCTGGAATGAGACGCTGCTGTAATTTTATAATGAATTTCTACCAAAAACTGTCGGTTACAAAAAAATTGAGTTCATTATAATCACCAAGGCAAGAATGGAAGAAAAAGGGAAAAGGATATATGAATGGTGTTGTCAAGTTGTATGAAGTAAAAAGTACCATGAAAACCCTATCAGTGCGAAAAATGTTGATCTTGTCAGCAACAGCAGCAGTTGTGTGACTACCATCCCTACATCTCAATAAAAGTCACATATCAAGATTCAATTAGTAAAAGGATTAAATATAAGCAACAAGATAGAGAATATAACTCACGATTCCAGAAATCCATCAACAATTGTTTGAATTTCAAGTGACACTGTATCCCTGGAAAAGAAAGGGACTACAGGGTCGGAAGAACAAGAGCACAAAGATAAAATACTGCTGACAATAGAGACCTAAAAGTACACATGAAGAACAATATGTTAAAACTTACAACCAAAATATCTCCTCAAACAAATCCAGTAATTAATGATAAAGAACATTATTATAACATATGGCAATGGGTATTATATAATTATCGTAGAATTTGTTGTTGGGCCTAGCTCAACCTTAAAATCGGCTTGTAAGGTGAGGATTGCCCCCACTTATAAACATATGTTCAAGCCATCTCTCATCCAATGTGGGATTCTTAACAAACACCCCTCACGTCCAGGGCTGGACTTTTAGAGCATGACCCGATTGGTCTAATAGCAGAAACCTTATAGCAAGTGACCCAATGGATCTTAGATAGGCTCTGATATCATCTTAGAATTTGTGGTTGGGCCAAACTCGACCTTACAAAACCAGCTTGTAAGGTGAGGATGGCCCCAATTTATAAACATAATATCAGCACTAACACTTAAAGCCACAGCATGTGAAAAATATAAATAAAAAGGCAAAACATGTGTGTAAACTATAAGAAAACCCGTCAAATTTGCAGTCCACTTGTTTTCCCAGAAAACGACTAAGCAAAACTGCTTTCAGGTTTGATCAATTGTCAATAAAAAAAGCTGAGCAGAAATTAACAAAAAGTTATTAGTAGCTATTAATATCAGAGAGATCCTACCCTGACTAGTGATATGGCCAAAATAGTGGTTATAACTTATAAGTGGGGGGCTCTCCTCTCTCCCTGAGCTAGTTTTTAGGATTGAGTTAATCCCAAGCTCAAACTCTAAGAAACTATTGTTGAGCCATCCGCACATATCCATTCCCGGCGTAGGGGTGTGTCGGACAGCCCTCACCACCAACCAAAATCCAAAAGTAGAAATTATTTCTCAAAATATTTTCAAGTAGGAACATTTTCCTGATAAATATTTTGATCTAAACATTGTTTACAGAAAATGAAGAATTTTCTAAAAATATTTTATTATTTAATAAGTTAGGAAGGAAAGTCATTTTCTACTCATTTAATGAATTGAAATAAGATAATTCTCCTTTAAAATGTTACAATAAACATAGAAGACTGTTATCCAGAAATATTATTTTCTGTAAAACGAGCAAAGCCTCGAGCAGAGTAGCACACCATATGTCTCTTTATGAGTTTGTCCCGTTCATTCTCAGATATCTGACCAAAATGAAGAATAGAACTCTGAAGCACATGAGTTCCCCTCTCTGATCCTGGTTTCTTACTGCAATGCAAAGCCATAGAAATTGAAAATATTGAAGCAAAGTGTTGCTTTACAAGAACTGTCATAGGTTGACCAGTGACCTGCAAAAAGGAACTCTGTTAGAGAAAACAACAAACAGAAACTGCACTTAGAAATATATGACACAGGTACACGGTGAAAGAGACGGTGCAAAGTTTTAATCATTTCACCAAGGGCAATTCTAAAAGCATAAGCGCATCTAATTGAAACCTTTAAATTTTTATTTCCGACAGAATGAAATCTAGAAGCTTCCATACTATATATTGAATATAATACTAGTTATGGAAACTGCTCAGACCTTGGCAACCCAATTAAGATCAGAACTATTTTGATGAAGAAGCAGAGCAGGAAGAAGCCATGTACAACAATACTGAAGGAAATGACCAGGTTGGGCATCTGGCGCAAAAAGATGCCTTGTCTGTAGAGCAACAAATCAATTATTAATGCCAGATATAGTAAAGAGAAAACTAATAGAAGGTCACGTCAAGGCAACAAAATAAAATTAGGTTTTTCTTGAAGAAAAAAAAATTAGGTTTTAGCAAATTCTTAGAATAAGGGATAGACCTAGCTCAATCCCAATAGTGAATTTGAAATGTGATGATTGCCTAGGCCTTGTAAAGACTACTTTGTCCACAATAGTTGAAGCTTGGTTTCAAACACACCCAGCAGAATGAAGGTGCTGGAGGCTGCAACAAAGGAAGCCCAAGGTGGCCGGTGGCAAGGGAAGTGTCTAGGATTTCTAGTAAGACATGACCAGCAGCCTATAAATCTACCAAGGACCAACTCATATGAAATCTCAACCTGTGAGGTGAAAGCTCGTGAATGTTTCACTACATATGTAACATTTTGGACTTCCCTCTTGAGCATGCACAATGCACATATCTATCTTTCCAACATGATAAAATTTCAGGGTCCGTTTATTTTGGCTAGTTTCTGTTTCGATTCCTACATAAAAAACAAAATGAGAACGAAAACATGCTTAATTTGCTATTTCCATTTTCAATTTTCAATTTTAGAAAACAAGATCAATATTTCTGAGATTTTTGAAAGTAAAAAATCATTTTCAACGTTTCTGAAAAAATTTCCTCCACTCCCAGCCTGCATAAGAATGTGTCCTCTCTTCGTCTCTTCTCCAACTGCATCCTTCTACCCCAAAACCCTCCTTCACAAGATCTCAAACCAGATCTGCAACCCTCCTTCACAAGTTCTGAAACTCATCTTCCATCCCCTCCGTCGAGAACAAGATTTGCATACACCGTCACACACAGCTCCCATCTCCACCAACCGCTGCTCCGCGAGGACGTGATCCTTGTCTGCACGGCCGCCATTCTCCTTACTTTATCCACATGCGCACAAGATACAATACCTCATGTCAAACTGCCGCGGAGTGTGTTTCACCCTTCGATGGTAGCACAACATTCCTCTCTTTCCAACTGCAGTCCCACACATGCAGCCATGCATATGGGCTCTGTTGTACACAACACATTTCCGATCGCCCACACCCTCATCCCTCTTGTTGAAATTTGGGGCCTAACTCATCCTTACAAAACCGGCTTATAAGGTCAGGATTGCCTCCTCTTTATAAACTCTTATCAAGAGTCTTATCTATCCAATGTGGGACTTGGCTTTTTCCCAATATACCCCCCTCACGCCCAGCACTCTTTGGGCTTGGTGCGTGAATCGGTAGGTGGCCCTTGAATTCGACAAGCTCTGATACCATGTTAGAAGATGCAAATCTTCATTGATGAAGATGAAAACGGTTAGAGGAGAGAGAATGAGAGAAGAGAGAAAGAGAGAGAGAAACTGAGTTTGTTATTATTGATTGAATCTCTGAGATTACACATATTTATAGAAGCATATTGAATACAAAGACTATGTGACAGGTGTCACAATCTAATAGGCTAATCTAATATGCTTATTCTACTCTCTTAACACCTCTCTCTCTTTCCCCAGTTGCTGGTTTGAATAAGGTGTTTTGAAAATTTAGAAATAAAATGATATTTCAACTTTTCAATTCGGAAACATTTAATTTTTATCAAATTCGAAACGGAATTTAAAATATCACCCGCAGCTTGATGATGTCCTATATATAAGTAACACAGACTGCCTTTGCAACCGACAGGCTTTGTAGAGCAGTACTAGAAGCAAAACTAAGGTATTACCTTGTAGGAAATCTCACTAAAGACTTGGTAAACTATATAACGAACAAATTACCTCAACAAGTGCAGCCAAACTTACACCACAAGCTACCCAACAAAAGAGAAGTGATCCCAAAAGTTCCTCTAAATACTGCATAAAAGAAGATTGAAGTCAAAAGATACCGTTTAGTGTTCATAAGCTTTTTGAAGCTTCAATACATAATGAAATAATTTTTGTAAGGACCAATCTCAGGTCTAGAATGTGAATGCAGTTTAAAAGCATGAAAATCAAGATATTGTCTGAGAACAAATAGAGCGAATCAGCACCTGCCTATAGAATTTTCCATAAAAAAAATAGGTCCATCTATTAAAAAAAAATTGCATCTAACTATAAATTTTCTTTTCAGAAAATGAAAAACTAACTTTTGGATCAAGCTAATTGTAACAAACGTATATTTGGTAATACCAAACTACAGAAACCGGATAGGCAATTACAATCATATAGTCATTGCACAAAGTCAAATTAAAACAGAGACATAAAAAACAATTACCTTCATTCTAGTTGTATACTGAAGTTCTTTAGAAAGATTGTCAAGTACAGCGCAGACCAATTCCCTAGAACACGTTACGGCAGATAAGACACTGAAGCAAAGGTTTTAAAATGACAAGGAAATACTTTTTCGTACCTTTGACAAGGATCAATGGCAGAAACCACGCATATCATAAAAACAGCCTGGAAAAAAGGCATCAAGAATAAGAAAGGAAACAAATGGCACTGCTAAATAAAACGAAAAACTTGACTATTTTGTATCATACACTAGAATAGCATTAGACAGTGGCACATGAATGTATCAAAAAACTTTAAGTAAACAAAAAAAGAAAGGTCACATCCATAAGGTTACCTCTAACTCCACCTTCTCACTATGCAATGCAACATGCATCAGAGTAATCAAAACTGTTTCCATTATAGGTTGAGGCTGAGGACCAGCAGCTAATACCTCTTTCGCATTGATAGTTTTTACTTTGGAATAGACCACCAATGGAACACCAAAGTTTGAACTGGGAAAACAACCAAAGCAAACGGATGATCATGGATCTCCTAACATAAAAAGTTTCTCGCAGGGGGAATGGAGAACTAATTGATGGTTCAATGAGTGACCCCCATAACCTACGCACACATGGTTTTAAAATTCTGAATTCATAGAATTTAGACAATCTAAGGAGTATTAGACTACAGTGTAAGTATGATAGACTACACTTAGAGTAGCTTCACTCTTACGTAACCAACTGTAACGAACTGAGTTAGTTACAGTACAGCAAACTTACTGTAGGACATAATTAGCATAGCACAACCCTGTAACTAACTTGATGAAGTTAGTTACAGGTGATTCGAACTAGTGTTCAGATTTAGCTATCTATAAATAGATCAAAAGGTTGAGCAAAGATTGAGCACAAGGTGTTAAAAGAATTCTCTCTAAGTTCAACTTCTAATAAGGAGAATAAATCTGAATATTTTTCATTCTGAATCTGAAGAGATACAAACTTAGAGGTATTTACGCAAGGTATTGACAATTATAACTGTAACTGCCTAAAGCAGATACTGCTGGCACTAAACGAAAGCAGTTAGACCACTGTGCTAAGCTAGAAGGCCCAGATACAACAAATACTACAATAACATCAGTATTCCTAACACACAGAAGTGCAAAATAAAATTGGGTAATGGAAGAAAAAAAAATACAATCCTAAAACTCCCAAAAAGCATCATCAAATAAGGTCTAATCGTAAAATAATAAACATGAGCATCAAGTTGTAAAAAACACATTTCAATGAAAATATCGATGTGCCAATCATTTGAAATGAAACTAACCACAAGTCCTGGAAAAGCTCTTCATGGCCATCCCAAGTTTGGAAAAGAACACCAACCCTCCTTGCAAATGATAACCGAACTCGATAATCGATATCATTGAGCATCAAAAGTAATCTTTCTATCATTGTCTGACAAAAGTGAGAAAACAATGGATAAATGGATAAGCATTAAGGTTGGAACTAACACAAGGCATCACTATGTAGCAATTAGCGAGTAACCAGTTCTGTTATTTTTCTGTTGCAGACAGTTGAATAGTAAGTTTTTTTTTTTTTTGAATCAGCAAATTACTATTAAAGCTTAGTCCGTACAAGACGCACAAACTAGCTGCAATAGTAAGATTATGATTAGGTAGTTGCAACTGAAATTGTAACTATGCATAAGTTCAGGTAAGTCTAACTGAATCTTGATATATACCGTTATAATAACTGAAATCGGACAGCAAAATTATTTCTACCAGAAACATATCAGAATTCTCTCTGATTAAAGTAAAAATTTCAGCAAAAACCCTATTCTCTCATCTCTAGGACATTCTCACGGTATCTAGAAAAAATATAAAAACCAGGCCAAGAAAGTTATAAAAATCACCTGACCAAATTGAGGGTGGAGTGAAATAAGATTACAGATGCAATCAATAAGCTTCACCCGTCCAAACCAATCAAGATCAACTTTTGAAAGGTTATGTACCAAGTCTGTTAGTGACTGAAAGCACTGCATGATTAAATCAATAGTAATTTAATTTAATTCATACATAACAACAAACCATGTTCATTTCAAAATTATGAAGCACCATGGTAAGATATGAAATTAAGTACAAAACTACGGTTACGACAAAATAATGAAAATATGTAGTATCATAAAAAACTACATTAAGCATGTACAAAAACTGATAGCCAGAAGAAGAAAATTTGTTAATCTAGTAAATAACGTATAATTGTCATTATATTGTATTTAGCCCACCAATCAGGCCCATTAGGTTTAGAATAGTATATTTAAACGAATTTGTACATGTACTCTGTTAATAACTTTGAAATATATTTTCTATATTATGAATTTGGGGCCTAACTCATCCTTACAAAACCGATTCATAAGGTGAGGAGTGCCTCCTCTTTATAAACTCTTATCAAGAGTCTTATCTACTCAATGTGGGACTTGGGTTTTTCCCAATACACCCCCCTCACGCCCAGCTCTCTTTTTGGGCTTGGTGCGTGGATAGGTAGGTGGCCCTTGAATTCGACAAGCTCTGATACCATATTGAAATTTGGGGCCTAATTCATCCTTACAAAACCGGTTCATAAGGTGAGGAGTGCCTCCCCTTTATAAACTCTTATCGAGTCTTATCTACTCAAAGTGGGACTAGGGTTTTTCCCAATAAGATCAGAGTGGTGAGTTTCTAAGCAATATTTAAATACTTGGCTGATTTAGGCATCAACCAGTAACCACTGTTTAATTTTCCCCTATACTCACCATCAAAATGACAAAGTAGAAAGGAAACACAGATACACTAAAATTGGGATTAAGTCTTTTTGCTAAAATCACTCTCTTCCCTTGAAAACAGTTTTCTTAATCAATAAACTTCACTCTTCATCCCTACCCTCTTTATTTCCAGCAACAACAAAGGCTTTTTCGGAAACATCGCTTGCGACTGCAAATGGGACTGTGAATTCTAGGTTCACTACCCTTCTCAGCAATGTTTCTAGGAGGTTTACAACACCATATTCTGTTTTCTGCGAAGACCAGCCAGCACCCCTCCCCTTTACATTTCTGAAAACAGTGATTGTGACATCGTCTGCCAGGTTCTAAGCCCATCTCAGTTCGGTTACTAGGAGATTCTCCCCTGTTCTTCTCATATATGTTTTCAGGGTACGGCGACAGCAACATACTTGAGAAATCATGCCAAGAGTTTATCAAGTAAGAGATTGTTGAACAAACAAGTGAGAGTTTACCAAGTGAGGAATTGTCATTATGGAGCATTCAATTTAAAAGATAGCAAGCCCTCAAAACATCTCAACTGAAATGGTACACTACCATGTAGAACAAGTGTCTAAATGATTTCAATGAGTTGCCAATTCTTGTGTTCAGCAACCGTATTTCGTTGAGATGTGTGAGCATAAGTGAGCACAAGACATTTGGTGAAACCATTTTCTATAGTCTCTTAGAACGAGCTAACCAACTAATAAAGAGTAAATTAAAGGGAAATTTAGGGACATAAGAACATCATCAACTGATAGTTTAGGGAGAGGATACGCAACTCAATTCTAAGGGATTGAGTTTTGAAACCATTTGCTATAGTCTCTTAGAATTTGGGATAGGTCCAATTCAACCCCTATAAAGCCGAGTTTAAAGGTAGGATGACTCACCACTTTTAAACACGTTGTCAGATCATATCTCATCCAATGTGGCACTTTTGAACACAAGTCACTCACTCCCAAGACTACACATCTGGAGTGTGACCAAAGTGGCCTGATAGCAGGTGACCTAACGGATCTTCGATAGGCTCCGATAGCATCTTAGAATTTAGTTAAGGTCTAACTCAGCCCCTATAAAACAGGCTTTTAAGGTGAAGACTACTCACCACTTATAAGCACATTGTCGGGCCATATCTTATCCAATGTGGGACTTATCAACAATCAAATAACAATATGTTGAAAGAGAGAAGAAAAGAGTCCAACCACCACCAAAGATATGATCAGCCGCACCAAAAATCAAGAACCCAGAGAGCAATGGACGGTGACTGAGATACGCAGGCAAATAAATTATCAATTTTAGCAACCAAAGCAATACGTCAAGAGGATTTGCGATGCTTAAACCAACAAAGAAAATTTTCATAATTAGTCGAATAGGTGTTCGGTGGATCTAGAGTACCAGATGAAGCCACCATCAGTCAAAGCAGAGAGTAAAGAAAATAACAATAAAAAGTGATGAAATACAGCTGTCACAGCATAATGGTGGGAACCCACGTCCAAAAAGGAAGGTCAGAACTAGGACTAGTAAGGTTCAACGACCTGAGCTGCGGAAAAATTGATTGGCAAACTCGCAAAGATGTGTCGTCAATGTCATGCGCGGAGGAGGCAAAGACCAAGCTTTAAAACATGCAAGTCGGTTTCAGCATGTAAATTGTATATCTACAACTTCAGAATTGCATAGATTGGGATCTTCTCTCCTGGTTATGTTTGCTCTCACAAGAAAATTTCTGGCAGCATTGGACGGTATAGGGTACGTGCAGGAATATTGAAACATAGCAGCAAGTGGCAAAAAACGAAAAGAAAACATGGTTGTCAAAAAAATTCGTTCCCAGAGGACAACTAGTTCACTAGACAGGCACGACTTTTCGGTTTCCTTCGCCAGGATCTAGATACCATGTGGACCGTCAATATCTTCCTAAGGACCTAGAAGTCCTCCCAAAGGGTCTAAAGACCCTCCTAGAGGCCTCAGCGCCCTCCAAAAGAGCTCTAAGGCCCAAGGCACGCCTCAGCCAGCTTCTAGAAGCCTCTAGAGCTCGGCCTAAAGACCTAAATACCCTCATTACTTACGGCTTAAGTAACCATAAATCAGGCCCATAGAGGGCTATAAATACAACCCTTGAGAGCCTTCTCAAGGCATGACCAATACAATACTAACCCTAATTACGAGTATTGTACTTTTGCAAGTACACCATGTTTGAAGAGATAGAACAGAGACATTAGATGTTGAAATGAAACTGCATGTCAACTACACAGCGGAGTCCATTTTATATAGGCTTAAAGTAATAAATACAAAATAAAAGTAGGAGATTATATTTCAATTTAAATGAAGATATGCCTATCGTAAATCTGTAAAGTAATTACAAAAATTCTAAACATATTTTCAACTAATACTGTATTAGCTGAAAAGATATCGAAAATCAAAATATATTGAGATTCAAAGATACCTGTTCAGTTTCCACTTCACTTAAATACAGGCCGCATTTCTCCTTACCAACAGCATCCAGGGAGGCTAAGTTACATAGTAAAGCATGTGTAGAAGTCAAAACATTCCCAGAAGAAAGCTTAAGTCCAACTTGCTCTGTAATGATATCGCTCATTACATTAACCTACAAAACACAAAGCAAATCGTGATGTGTTCACATACAAATAGTTCACTGAAATCTAGACCCAGTTATTTTCATACCAAATCTATTAATCTTGAAGAAGAGGACCAGTGAGGATGTTCACAGAGATGATGCAATATTTTTCCACGCACCTGTATTTAGAAAGAATGGAAATAAAATAAATAATAAATGTAAGATATATAGAAATATCTTATAATAATTGAGTCATGTCTTGGAGTAATTTAGAATACATAAGATTAATTCTTAGGACTGATTTCCTTAGTAATTATCATTATTAAAATAAAAGTAGAGAATCAGAGAAAGTAAAGTAAAGAAAAGAGAGAAAGAATACTGGAGAGGTATATTTCGTTGTGATGATCATAAGAGTACAATGGTGTATTTATAGACCGTTAAATTTAACTAACTCCTAACAGAATTCTGACATAGAGATGGGAGAGGAGTGGGCCAAAGCCCAATCTCCCAGTACAAGATAGCAGCCCACTATATAGTCCTATTCCCCCTTCAATTCTAAGGAGATTGACCAAGTGAGAACTTGTCAACCACCTTAGCTAGTCTACAGCTCAGTTCCACAAAATCTAGAACTTTACTGTAACAATGTCATCATCTTCATTATCGTAACAAGATAAATGTTTAGTAAGCTTGAATTCAAACGGGAGTGTTAGAATATATGAAAAGAAATATAATATTTTGGGGTGTCTTTAGATTAATTTGGAATGTCCTACATTATTTCTTAGGATTAGTTTCCATATTATTTATGTTCCGTGATAATTTTTCTTATATAACTAGGTAAAGGATTTAGGAGTTTAATAATTATCAAAATTAGTTTACTTATTTAAGTAGATTTAAGAGTCTATTATTTATATAAACAATATTTTGTGTTTAGTCTCTCTTTTATATTATACCATAAGTAGAACTCAAAGTCTTCATTATTTCTATTCCCTTGTCCATGAGATGTTATCTTAATGATAAGATGTTGTCTTATAACCTCAGGAGACGGAGTTTAAATTTCCATGGGGACAATTGTAAAATGGCCATCAGTGCCACTTCAATAAATAATAACTTCCCCTTCCTCAATTTTAGAAATTTTAAAAAAACAAAACAAAAAATATCCCGTTCATTCATATCTTAAAACCCTGTAAATAAAAAGAAACTGTTCAATAACAAAGAAAATAATAAGTTTGCAACTGTAAAGAAAATATGGCAGTGTCAAGAGTCTACCTTGGGGTCATACTCTTCCTCCATTAGTTTGAAGAGTGTATTCCACGTCAGAACAGGTGAAGCATAGAAAAAACAGGAAATAAGTGATATCATGCCAACTTTCCACTTCTCTACAGAAGATGACACACCACTACCAATTTTTTTGACAACAAGTAAACTATCCGCATCTCTTGAATCGTCATTAACATCCAACTCCATATCAACAATCCTGCTTTTGCTTATGTCATATGAGCAAGAACTTGGCACACTTTCTGTAGAAGCTGTATCTTGCATGATCATATCAGACTGAAGACTCGCCAAATGTTGAGAATAACCATCATATAGACCAACAAATGATTTCAAAAGCCTCTCCACGGATTGGATAACCTCGCCAAATGGAACAAAGTCCAAATTTTGATCCCTCCATTCACAAAATATAGGTGATGACAAAAAACAATGAACAGAAGCAGCGAGAGAACCTGTGTCCTCACATGTAGGAACATAACTTAAGGAACTAGCCCGATGGTCACTTTCTTCTTGAATGATTCTTACAGCATTGTTAAGCCTCACTTGCAAGTATTGGCTTAATTTCGAACAGAATGAAACATTTATTTTCCTGAGAGCATAAAAGCATATATCAAAATTAAATGCTGATATGGCATTAATGGTGAAATTAGGTGACAAGAGTCTCAAGACTAAAAGCAACTAAAGAGGAGATTTTAACTAGGGAGATTTTACCCTCATTCTAATCTAATGATAGTTTGCCTTTCATCCAATTTGGAAAATTAGTTTTACAAAGGACTGGAAATGAGTCGAGCCGAGTTCATCTCGACTTGACTCGATATGAATTGGTTCAGCTCGAAAATCAATTGGAGTTCATTGTGAACCTTATTCTCGAGCTCGAATTCGACTTGATTCAAGATCACAAACAACTTGGTTCAGCTCGATAGCTCGAATTAAATCATATGAACCAAAAGACAACTTAAAAGACCGCATGGGTTCCTTCAGCTTTGAAGTCAAATCTCAATAAATAAATAAATGAAAAGAAGGCCAAATGCATCCCGTGGTCTTTTAAGTTTAAGGTCTCTACCACATTGGTCCTTTACGTTATTTAAATTTCATATTGGTCCTTTATCTCTTTACAGTTTACGGTGTTTCCCTTTTAATGAACCTTCGTTGCAGAAGGATGACGTGTCCATCAAAAGTGTGACATGGCAGTTTTGATGTTGATGTGGCGGGTCCAAATCAGCAAATTGTATTTATTAATAATTTTTATTAAAATGAAAATAGTATTCATCTTCTCCATCAGCAAATTGTATTTTTTAATGATTCCTCCAGTTCTATTTGCAATCATAAACACCATAACATCAGTACCATAGTTATAACCAAATAGATAAAGGATGACAGAAAAGTGACAACCTTGTGAAGACATAACCATATAGTAGGTTCGACAAGAGAGAACATTTTAAGAAAATATCAGGTAAATGTGTTTCATTATTTTCCTCTTCCACCAACACTTCAAGAATACAGGACTCCATTTCAAGCAAAAGCTGATCACTTATTTCTTGGGGAACCCGTATGCCTGGAAATATTTGCAGCTCGGAAACCTGAAAAATTATAGCAGCCTTTATGAAACCGTGAGAGTTAACACATACAAGCTTCTGTAAGTAAAGGATCACACCTCAGCATTGGAAACTTTGTGAATTTCTGTGAGAACTTCCACAGAGCAATCCAAAAATTCATGCAAACATTCGTGCTTAGGGTCTTCCAACTACAAAGATCATAATGAGTTAGTAACAGATCAACTAAACCTATTCAATCAAAAATCAGACTGCGGAAGAGTGGAGGCTATACCTTATGACTATTATCAAGGGATTCAGTGACATCAAAAGAGCTGTAAACTAGAGGAATTTCTTTAAAACATTCAGTGAAAGTCACACAGCCTACACAAAGTGCAAACATAGCACTCGGCAAATACAAAACTATTCGCTCATTCGATGTTGAATAACCCTGCACAATAAGGAACAGAAAACTGAAGCAAATGCCTATATATTTATTATTGTTATAGTGTATGTGAACATAATGCTATTACATATTAGTGCAAGTGTATAATATCATAATACTAAATCAACGGGTAGTGGTGCCCTTTATTTTTTTTGAATGGCAAATATAATATATAGATAGAAAGGCAAAACACACAGAAAAGTACAATGGCAAGCCTTCAGAAAAAAGCTAAAAAAGGCCTACCCACGAACCACAGACAGAAAGGGAAAAAAACAAAGCACAAGAACAAACCAAGAAGCCAAAACTAAAATGGCACCCCTAGGAACATCCACAACAAAAGCACTCCAAAAGCTCCCCCTCCAGCACTACCAGAAGCAGCAAAGCCAAGAGAAAACCACCAAGCAGAAGGACCGCAGAAATCTAGGGCCCACCCAAACGCACAAAGCACAGATCAAATCCATCTATGCCCAGCACACAAAACCCTACTGGCGCCAACAAAGAATCAGCTCCACCTTCCACTCATATAGAGAACAGTGGTATTGAGTGTGTTTAGCAAAGAACCACTTCCGAACAGGAATTGGACCCTATCAACCAAATGCTCAACCTCCATGGGCCTCCCAAAAAAATAAAACCTAGCCTAGACTTCTTGCAATTCCCTAAAAAAACTACAACCTGAAACAACCCGACCAAATTACCGGGCAAAACCCACTCCCAGCCTAACCACCTACAAACAGAATACCAGACCTTGGAAACCACCTAAAAGTGAAAAAAAAAAGGTGATCCCCTAATCCAACCACCTGTAAACAATAGCACCCTAAATATGAGGGGTTAATTAAGACCCTAAGCTTGAAGAGATTATGACGAGAAGGAACCCTGTCAAGGAGAAGCTGCCACAAGAAGACCTGGACATTAGACGGTGTCCAACTCTTCCAAACCAAGTTCAGAGCACTAATAACATGCCGAGACCTAGAGTCACCCACTAACTCTAAACCTGAGAGGGCCACATAAGCTGAGCGGGCATAGTAAATCCCATCCGTGCTATGCCTCCAAGACCACGAGACTACACCCTCAGAAAGGACAACTCCATTAAGCATATCCAACAACTCCACCAGCAAATCCTGCTCCCACACAAAAAAGGGTCTCAGTCTCTCCGCTAACGTAGATCCCACTCCCAAACCCATGGATCCAACAACCTGACTCTGCTACTCAGATAGTTGGTACAGCCTAGGGAAGCGCGGATGGAGGTGAGTATGACCATCATAAATCACCCCAGAAAGAGGAGGTCCCCTGGTTGGTTATCCCTAACCACTCGCGAGACCCCTTCCACAAACCGATCCGAGGTGGAGTCAATACTAGACCCGAGTAAGGCAATCCCTCTCCATCACCACCCTAAGGTTGTCCTCAAGGAACCATCTCTAAAGACCCTATGGGAAGTTGTCATCACAGGCCCATACCTCGCGCTCAAAATAGCTCGCCCAATACCACTTTCCTCCATTAGCAGCCTCCACTTACCAAGAGCCAAATTCATTAGTCGAAGATCCCGAATCCCAAGACCTCCACGGTTCTTAAATTTACAGACCTCCGACCAACGCACCTAGAGGATTTTGGAAGCCCTCTTAGATCCACCCCACAGAAAGCACCTTTGCAGGCGGACGATCTGTTCCCAAACCTTCACCGCCAACTTCATAAAAGAAAGGAAAAGGATAGGGATTGAATTCAGAATTGAGTTAATCAAGATCACTGTACCCCCAGCCTCACAAATTTGTTACTCCAAGAGGCTAACCTAGAGGAAATAAGGTAAACTAAAAAGGTTCCCAGGTTCTAGCAGAACGAGGATTAGCCCCCACGGCTAACCCAAGGTATTTGAAGGGAAGACTACTAAGCATACAGTGGAGAAAACCTTCTGCCATCCTCAAGAAAAAATATTCCACATGGATCCCCATTAAACAACTTTTAGCAAAATTAACCCTGAGACCCAAGGCAAGCTCAAAACAACGGAGGATAGTCTTGATAGTCCACAAGTTCGTCATAGTCACTTCACCAAAGAGAAGAGTATCATCTGCATAATGCAGATGGGAAACAGCCACATCGGTGTTAACATTTTTATTGTTGTTTATGGACATATTTAGAATTACTTTCTCCCTATGTTATGATTATTTGATATAGTTTCCTCTTCTTTTCCTTATTTGGAGAGATTCTCTCTTATCTATATAATTCCACAGTCTCAATGAGTAACACAAGTAATCTTTTATTAATTATCAGGTTGATATATGGAGCAAGGTTCTGAAATCCGACTTCCTTATCTTTTGAGTTCAGTCATTGTGGCTAACCCCTTAATCGTTTTCAATTTGGTTGACAGGTGTGCAAGAGACACTGCCATTTCTTCCAGAATAGTCGTAAGAGCTTTTGTCGGAGCCACAGGTGGAGTTGTTAGTGATGCCATCACAGTCAGAGATCGTCGATCTGAAACCAATGTTATCAATTGTGAACAGTGGACCAAGGCAGAAAGCCAAAAGTCCACCATTTTGAGGCACCACGGCTCTGTCATCCTTCACAAATTCACCATGGCAGTTGTCAAAAATTCAGCCATCACAATCCACAGCATTGTCTGAAATACACCAAAGCACCATCACTGGGATACAAGCAACGCACACTTACACAACACCACCGACAACACTTCTTACCAATGCGAGAAGGCCACATACCACTTTTGAGCTGCCACTTCTACTATTGTGTTCCCCAACCATTCTTGCTTCTATTGAACGTCCTTCAAGTCAGTGAGTCCCACTTTTGAGGTGTGTCCCAAGTCACTCTCTGTTGTCGTAGTTTTCAAACAAAAAAAAAACTGTTGTCAGTTTCAGTATTGACTCTACTACTGCATCTTCGTTTTCCGGAGTTTTTGCCATTATGAGTGATATGGTAGTTGTTGTTGAATCCCATATTCAGATGGTTCAGTTTCTAGTTATTTGGCTCCACCACAGGCTCTCGGTGCCTCCTCGTTTAGCGCAAGATGATGTTTGAGTGATTTACAGACTATTTGGAGCGTTGTTTTTGGTTCCTTAATAATTTGTGGTTGATTTTTCTAATTAACCTCTCGACTTTGACATTGTCGAGGCTAGTTACTATTTGTGGTTTAGTGGCATTTCAACATGATTCCTCCTCCACTACTCTTAACTCTTTTTCTACTCTTTGCCTATCTCACAATGTGGAACCCTGGAGTTTAGATTTTGGTGCTACAGATCACCCTTGATAATGCTTTTAAGGCAGGAATCTAATATTTGTCAAGTTTCACCTCTTCCACCCATGTCTCTAAATTATGTCTAGTTTGTTATAGGTTGCCTCTCTTTAATTGGATTTATGTTGACTAACCTACTTCCAGCGTATGCATTGTTTTTACATCACAAAATACCATTCATCGCCGTTTGGATCATCCAAGTCCACATAAGTTAAAGATATCAGTTTCTCATCTTTCACACAAGTCCATGGATTGTAGTCATGCCTGCTTATAGAACATGTTAGGGAATCTTTTCCTATTAGTGCCAACAAAATAGCTTTGTATCCATTTGATATTGTTCATTATGATGTTTGGGGTCCTAGTCATGTACCCTATTATTTAGGATACAGATATTATGTTAGTTTCATTGATGATTTCTCGAGATGCACTTGGATCACTTTATTGACCCAATTTAGGAAAAAACAATTACATTTTGCAAAGTGACAACGCCAAAAAATACTTTTCTTCACCATTCAACTATTTCATAGCTTCTTATGATGTAATGCATCAACCTAATTGCATACACACATCACAACATAATGGTCTTGCTGAACGAAAAAACATGGACCTTAAAGATCAAGGCTCGAGCACCTTTAAAATTGAAGAGTGGCCTTAATCTCATTGCATGTTATTGGATAAATCACATGTCGTCCTCGATATTGGATACTAAGACTTCTCACTCAATCATGTTTCCTAAAGACCCACCTCTATGTTGTCCTTCCTCAAGTTCCCCTTATTTCATCATGATCTTTCTTTCAATTGTGACAAATTGTTTGTTGGAGCAATTATGTTTGTTTCTTGGGTATTTCAAAGTTCAAAAGGGGGTATTGGTATTATTCTTCTTCTACACATCGTTTTTATGTCTTTGTAGATGTTATTTTCCTTAAGGATGCACCCTTCTTTGCATCATCAGCTACATTAGATTTTACAATAGACGTTACCCACTATCAGGTACTACCAATTCCACTTCCTCCTAGAAAATCTATAGTTGATTGTCAATGGGTCTTTGCTATAACAGTAGGCCTTGATGTCAAGTGGATGGTTTTAAAACTCGACTAGTAGCAGGTGACAAAAAATTTGTATAATCTAAAGCAATAACCTCGAGCTTGGTTTGGTAAATTTAGCAAAGTAATTTAGTAGTTTGACATGATTCGTTGTGAGGTGGGTCATTTTGTACTCTTTAGCATTCATCTTTGAACAAACATAGATGATACTTTCGGTACAGGTAATGATCAAGAATGCATTGTAGACCTAAAGCAACATTGTAGACCAAAGATTTAGATTGATTGCAATCATTTTCTTAGGATTGAAGAAGCTCACTCATAGGAAGGCATTGTTATTTCTCAAAGAAATTATGTTTTTGACATTTTGAAAGAGACTGTGATGCTTGATTGTAAACAAGTGATACT
>Ga0315913_1001327_pt1 | contig 26880 bp, 13 predicted proteins | sample MpolsnodulesMG_FD_207736 | JGI IMG/M metagenome (GOLD analysis project Ga0315913, IMG submission 207736) | Medicago polymorpha root nodule microbial communities from Los Angeles, California, United States - small nodules | ecosystem: Host-associated > Plants > Roots > Nodule | place: USA...
TTTAGATAAATTATTATCGAGTTTAAACCTTGTCAAAAATTAAAAAATGTGGTACAAAGGGTAATTATAGGTTAAAAAATAGTTAAAAGTCGCCCATCTTTTGAGGACGAGGAAGAAAAGTGTTGGGAAAATTGAGAGAGACATTTAGGGTTGTAGCGAGATATCGTCTTTTTTTGTCTAAAAAGTGATATTAATTTTGGCAAAAAAGTGGTTTTTTTGTTTTTTTTTTCCTTCGTGATTTTGTTGTTTGGATGTGACATTATTTTGTTCGTCATTTTAATGTGGTATTGTTTAACGTTCGTTTTGTTGCAATGTTTGTTTGATTCACATTGATAAATGAGTTTCATACTATTACAAATTCAGATGATATATTGAACGTCAAAGTTACATATATGGGGACATGTGTATTTCCTTTTATTTTGATTGTTATATTAATAGACATTTCCGCTCTTTATGAGATTAAACTAGGTGTAACGAGTTTGTTTGTAGATTCATCTTTTCTAGTTTTAGCGACGTTGAATTTGTGTTTTTTTTTATATGTTTTATCAATTTGAATGAATAAATATCATCTTTATTAATAAACAAAGAGAGCATAAATTATACAAAATGTCCCTTACAAAAATCTACAAAAAGATTGTGAACAACTTTTCTACTAGAGACTTGTCTAAAGAAACTTTTCTACATTGATTAATCATCGACAAAGTTAATAACTATACCATTCATATTCATAATTAAAATCAATCTAATTCTCTTATCTAAGGGTGCATTTGATTTGCTAAACAGTATGTACTGAACATAACAACACAAGACAAACTTGTATGATTTTTTTTTTTTGACAAACAAACTTGTATGATGTTGAATAAGTTTTGGTGGACAAAAAACTATTTTTGTATTTTAGATAACTTATGAGACAAAAAGTTGTGCCGGAGTTTAGTGAATGACAAAAATTTATGCTTTTATCTTGTCCCTTGCCTTCAGAAACAGTTTTACAAATCAAACGGTGTACAAATAAAGTTGTCATATTCAATCCTTCATTTTTTTAGATCAAACGCACCCTAAGGGTCCGTTTGATGGTCAGGATAGGATAGAGGCAGGATATGATATAAAACTAGATAGAGATAGGATATGATAAGGACATGATAAACATTAATCCTATCATGTGTTTGATCCGCACATGATAACAAACAGGACATCATTATAATAAAAAAATTGCTCTCATAATTAATTAAATATTGTAAAAATGACATGTTATTAATTATAATAGAAAATACATGCTAACGTTATTTTAAAAATGACAATATTTTAAAAATGACAGAATATCAAGATAATAAATAAGGAATGATCTTCTAATCCCATCAGGATAATTTCTAACTCAGCCTATATTCAGGATTGAAATTACAAAGAAAAGTCAGGATATGATAAGAAAATGATTTATTTTATCATATCCCTTTGGTGCATCAAACATGAGATTTAAGAAACTGAATCTGAATCTTAAATTGAATTATGTTTGACTAAACTTTACTTAAACAAGGATTTTTATTATCACGACTCTTTCCCTTAAGAATCAAAATAAATAATAATAATAATAATAAAAAATACAAAACAGGATGGATATATTTCTAAATAAAAAGAAAAAGAGAAACTCTTTTTTTTTTAAATAGAAAAAGAGAAACTATATACACATCAATAACTTCATATGTTTATCTCTTAATAATAAATTTAAAAGGTCTAGAAGTCCTAGCTCAATTGACAAATGTCGAAATTGCGAGGCCGGACATCGTGACCCGGATTCGAACTTGGAAGCTCACAGTTGTGTGTAAGTTTATTTTCAGTGGATTACCACTTTATCTAAGACAAAAAAAAAAAAAATTCAAAATAGAGTGGTGTAAAACAAAAAGAGATGTCTATACTTTAATACAAAGACATCTTCGTACGTTTATCTTTTTTTGGACCAAAATCTTCGTAAGATAGTTAAAGTCTATATTAATGTTTATCTTGTTCTTTTCTTAATTTCATTATTATCTCCTTTTTGAATTTTTGTCATTCTCTTTCTCATATTTAAAAGAAGCAAAACAGAATCTCTCTCTTTTGATCTTGGTGTTTTATTTTCATTCATTCATCTTCAAATAACCGATCCTCTCTTTTGAGAAATCTTAGATCTGCTTTTATCAAGTTTTCAAAGCTCATCAACATAGCTATAGTATAAATATCAACATATATAAGAGTAGAAGAATCAAAGGAAAGAAGCTTCACCATCACCTTTGTTTATGGAGAAACAAGAACCATCTCAACCTACAAATCAAGGTAAAGTATTACAAAGTTCATTCATTCTCTTCAATTTCTTCATTGATTTGGAAGATATTGTTATGTAGTGTCCTTTCTCTATTATCTTGAAATGATCAAGATCTTATAATTTTATATTTATTCATTTTTTTTAAGAATGTATTATGGTCTATTTAGATAACTAGGAGATGTCTTGATCAAGGTTTGGTCATAGTGTTTCTTCACATATTGATAAAGATATTTTCACCAATAACCTAAGTCCAACTAATCCTGATATTTTATCTCTCACTCTATTATTATTTTTGAGAAAGATTTTTCATCTATCTACGTATTACTCCTTTGGTGTTACAAATCAAACTGCTAGGAACTCCAAAAAATGTTTATTTTTTCTCCTTCACAAAAAGCTCCATTAATTTGTTGTATATACATTATTTATTATTGTTTTATTATTATTATTATTATTATTATTATTATTATTATTATTATTATTATTATTATTATTATTATATTTCAATCCTAATTTAAATGACATAATTTCTTTCCATGATTAGTTCATACGTACAATTTCAAATTTTATTTATCTTTCGGACAAACTCCAAATTTCAGGGGCTACTTCTTCTAAAAATTGGAAAATCAACCAAAAAAAAGGTTATATGTCAAACCTAATTCAAATGACATAATTTCCATTATTTTTTTTATAACGGCAAATATTATTGAAACCGAAACTCTTAGCAAGACGCAAAGAGACGGAGAAAATGAAATACAAAGATGCCGCATATAGGCGTAACATCGAACCCAAAAAAACTCCGCAAAAACCACCACTACATAATTTCCATTATTAGTTATGTTCAATGCTTTTATGTGTCCTATTTCTTTATCTTATATGTAAGATGTTGATTTTTTAAGTGTGTATAAATTTTCATTGGATATTTTAATTTCCATTTATATATAATGAAACTTTGTCTTTGCCATTTACAAATGAAAACTTAGATATAAGTGGACAAACATGTTCTAACCAATTATTTAAAATGATTTGAATTAGGTAATGAAAAGAAAAAACATTATAGAGGTGTAAGGCAAAGACCTTGGGGAAAATGGGCAGCTGAAATAAGAGATCCTAAAAAAGGAGCAAGAGTGTGGCTTGGTACCTTTGAAACAGCTGAAGCTGCAGCTACTGCCTATGATGAAGCTGCATTGAGATTCAAAGGAAACAAAGCCAAGCTTAATTTCCCTCAACTCATTTCTAATTTGCCATCGGATCCAACACCGCCGCGTAATAAGAATAATGCTTCATCTTCTTCCTCTTCTTCTTCGCAGCTTGCTCCACCGAAGCCTCTTAATCGTTCATCGTCATCATCAGAAGAAGTGTTCCCAAACCTAATGCAATATGCACAAGTGCTTTGTAGTAAGGATGATGAAGATCTTCGACGTGCTGCTTCAAGTCTTTACAATAATAATAATCATCAACAATATCATCATCAGAATAATATTAATAATACTAATGAGCAATTTCGTTATTATAATTTGCCGTCATTTTTCGCAACACCATCAACAATGTCGCCATCTTCTACTTCTAAGAATGTTGTTGTGCCTAGGGTTGGAGATTGTCCTCCTTTTGATAGGAACATGAGAGGGTCATAGCTTCTCCGTGACCCGAATTCTTTAAGATCGTTAAATACTATAGTCAATGGATTTCAATCTATCAAGAGATTGGACGGTTCATATTATAATTTTTACAAGCCAAGTTTTTTTAAAGAGAATTCAAAACTTAAATACAAGTCATATGATTTTTAACCAGTAGTCAAAATCTGTGACTGCTATTGTTTCTCTTATATGGGAGAGGGCATGGGTATATAGTCATGTGTTACTTTTCATTTTTGATTTTTTGTTGGAATAAATATGCCAATTTTTTTGGTCAAAAAGAAGTATGCCAAATTTCTTGGTCACATTTTCCTCCTTATTTTCATCTACTTTTAATTCTAATGAAATAACTACAAGTCAAGGATTAGGTTGCCTAATTTCCATTTCAAATAGACCATTTTTTTTTATATATATATTTTTTTGAAAAGGCCAAAGAAATATAGTGTAAAAGATTCAAAGCACCAGATGTGGTAAGAAAAAACAATACAACGATAAAAGCTTCACAAAAACTGACAACAAAAACCATTGCACCACGGTACAAAATACTAAGGCCAAAAATAAATAATATACATGTTGAGCCCTCACATTACACAACACCCTAAAAGTATGATATTGTTTTTTTCATTTAAAACATTAATTTTTAAAGTATACTACTCCTAAAAGTATGATTAGGTTTGCCGTAAATATATTTGAGAGTAAATATAAAAATTGGTGCTCAATAAAAAATATAGAGGGAAAACTCTTGAGTCCATGAAAAAATATTAAATTAATTTAAGATTTCCTAACAATAAATCACAAATATTGGTCAAATAATAGGAACTAGCTAGAATGACCATAATTTTATTCTTAATATGGCTAATTTGACCAAACTAAAAATTTCATTTAAACTCATGTGTTTTTCTTATTAAGGGTTTAGGGTTTAGGAAGAGTGAAGATGAATACAAAACTGAAAAATGTTTGAACATTGAACCTAGCTTGTCACTTGTGAGTGAGCGTGGTTATGATGCTGTTGGGAGAGTACACATGTGACTTGACTATGTCATCATGAATAGCCATAACATGATAGCCTATTTGTATTCCAAAGAGAAATAGCATGATAGCCTACTATGTGAGGTGAATCAATTAATTAGTGAAGATAATTTATTGAAAGTTCATCATACAATGTGTATGGATAATTAAATAGATCTAAATGTTAAAATTACTTGTATATCACATTTGTACATGTTGACGTTGTCGAAAGTGAAGGCTATCAAGCGCTAAACTTAGATTGAAAAGAAACAAGTTTGCAAGCGACAAACTTATAAAATTAGGGTTAATGAATTCATCAGAAATTAAGAAAACTCTCTAAAATATTATTGAATGAATAAAAGTTATTTATCTAGTTAAAACTGAGGTGTTAAATACTAAGAAAACTCTAATGAACCAAAAATTCAAAACAAAAATTAAAAAATAAACTATTAAAATTGAGCTGAAGTAATAATATTAAGAAAACCCTCCTATATGTTAACAATGACTTTATTATATTAACAAATGTTTAACTTGTAATTTGAAGAAAATATTTCTTTTTAGCATGCACTAATTTTTTTTGGGACAAAATGATGCACTTGTTAATTAACAGAGATTTATTGTCTTCGTAAACCTAACTCAGTTGGTAAAGGCAATGCATATATTCAGCAACTAGGGTTCGAACCCCAGACAAAAAAAAATAGGATTTATTATTATATGCTTTCGGCTGCATCATCAGCACATGCGTGATGCGTCAACCATTGCGGCTATTATTCTTTCTGTCCCTTCCAGTTTCATGCATCTGTTCCTCAAGTTTTAAAGTGTGGAACAAGCCATTTCAAATGGAATCTTTATTAACATTTCTTATAAATATCATTCATGTATATACTTTATGAGTTTAAAGAGCATGCATCTTTGATTCTAAGTTATAATCATTATTATCAATTTTAAGATGCAAAATCCTAAAAATATTGTTTAATGAATCCAAAGGAAAAAAACTTATCTATATGTCAAATATTTATACAATTTTTTATGCAATTTTTTTTTCTGAGGGGTTTATGCAAACGTTATTATCATTGTTTATTACTTAAACAATTTTCATAGGACAGTTGTTAGCTAGCGTTTATTTTAGAAAGTTAGAGTGATGTGGCAAAATTATATACTCTCTTTAAATGTTGGTGTAACTTGTTAAATTCATATATTATTATATACCGTTTTCGTTGTTATAATCTAGTGATTTAGTTGTAAGAATGTTTTATATGAAATTTTGGATTTGAACTTGAGTCATCACATGACTAATATAAAAATAAAAAATATATACTATTATATACATAAACTAAATTAAAATTATTTTTGTCAAAAAAATAAAAAATAGGTAAATATTATTGTAAAATTTTAAATCCTATTATTATGCATCTAAAATATATGTAATGATAAAAAATTATTTTGTAAAGATAATTAGTATAAGAAGTTTAATTAAATGATTTTTTAAATAATATGTGTATGCACACTACGAAAAATTATCTATTTTTTTTATATCAAGAGATATCAGAAATTATCCCTTCAAAAAAAAAACTGTCAGAAATGATAAAAAAATTATTAGAAAATAATTGCAAACACTAGGTGTGCTATTGTCATGTAAGCACGACTCAAAGTAATAAAATAAAATGAAGCATGATTCCAAACCATTATCATAGAATGAACTTGTTAGCGCAGCACTTGTTTTCTTGCATTACAAACAACACAGATAAAGAATGTTGTAAAATATGATTTGTTGGAACTGATTTTCCATTTGTGAATGAATCGTGACTTGCAACTTTAGCTATGAAACAAACTTAACCAATTGTTTTTCTAACCAATGCTTATCCTTCTCTAAATAACTTTTATTCTCATTATGGATTAATTACCAAGCCAACACACCCTCTTTAATCCAAAATTCTACAAGCATATCATCCCTTACTTGTCCCTTAAGAACTCAAATCTATTAATTTTCATTGCCTTAGTAAAACCATCTGCAAGTTTTCCCTTCATTATTGGCCAAACACACCTCTTTTGCAGTTTGAATACTACATTTGAAAGTTCTATTCTTTGACAATGTGGATTTTAGCACAAGCTTCTTATGTTAATCAAAAAGTTGCAGTGAGTTAGTATTCATGGTGATTGAGAATCCTTTCTCCATTAACTGATTAATGCTCATAAAATTGCACTTCATTCCTAACACATATAGTACTCTATATGAGTGCTTTCTTGCCATATTTTCTTTTGATAGCAATATCTTTTATGCCTTCAGCTGCAAGGTTTCTACTATCTGCAAGTCCGACATTTGTCTTCTTATTCGAATCAAAGTTTGTGAGCCATTCTTCGTGTCATGTCATTTGATTTTAACATCCAGAATCAAGATATCACTCTTTACGTATAAGATCTCCTTCGCATGAGGTAGCCATTAGCAAAACTACTTCAGACTGGAATTATCACGAGTAATGTTTGATTTTTTTTATCTTTCTTCCGACCTTTCTTAGCATCTTTCTTGTGCCAGTATTCATTAACATAATGTTCAAATTTCTCACAATCAATTTTGAGAAGTAATCATTGATTCCCTAATCTTATTCCATCGACATCAACTCATACTTTCTTCTCGGAGATTGAAGCTTTGTTTTCTTCACTTTTTCACCACCATGATATTTCTCCAATATATCTCAGGCCTCTTTTCAAAGTGACGACTGACAGTATCTACATTTTGCCGAATATAGAACACTGCCTTGCTATCTTTCTTTTTTGAATATATGGATTGTTCTTTGCACATCTATTGGATTTGCTACCAAATCTTCATAGCCATTCTGAACAACCTCAAGCACTTCTTGAGCTCCAAACAATGACTTAATCGGTGCGCTCCTACCATTAATAAATATATTTATTTGTATGTAATTATATACTTCAGTACTTTTTGTATGAGTTTGATGTTTAGATTGTGGATTGCTTCTTGGTTTGTATGAGTTTGATGTTTAGATAGTGAATTGCTTTTTGGTTCTCTTCACATGGCCATAACATAGGAAAATTGTTTTTTCCACGTAAGAAGTTTCTTTAAAACACATGAAAATGAACAAAAAACTCTAACAGTAGTTAACTATTATCGGCTCCTAAACAGAAAACTAAGCATCGAACCGTAGTTAACTACTATTGGAGGTAAAAGCGTCATTTCCACGTGGTTTTTAACAACTTATGTGAGAAAAGCATGATTCATATAGAATGAGCTTTGATAAATTAAAATTATTATTACTTAAATTTACAAACAAAAAAAAGAGATATTAAATAACTTGCATCATAAATACAACAACAAAACATCATCCTACTAAAATGAGATCGATTACATAGATCAAACTACGTCATAATGATCCACTTTTTTACGGTATTAATAAAATCTTGCGAATTAAGCATGCATTTCAATAAGCAATTTGAAATTTGTTTTTGACATGCTAGTCAATTGCGGATTGCGGCCCGTAGCGGCCGACCCCAAAAATGCTATAGCGGGATAGCGCATAGCACTATGACCGCTATTTGATAACTTTTTTGACAAATTACGTAAATAATACCTATAAATTATAAACACACATGTCTAATATAAAATTAAATATAACATTCAAATCTCATGAAACATTCATAAATCATACAAAACACCCAAATCTTATGAAAACTTTAGAGTCTCCAACATAGTATCGAAAGTCTTAATCAAAATTCAACACAGTAGCCAATCTCGGATATCGGTGCGTAGAAGCCGACCTTAAAAGTGGGATAGCGGGTTAGCGTATAGTGGTATGACAAATAATGGTCACCGATATTTGATTAATTTTTGAACAAATTACATGAATAATATTATAAAGATAGAAGAAGAAGAAAAGAAAAGAGAAACCATACAAAGAGTCAATTTGGTTTTAAAAATCCCCAAAATGCAACCCACTTGGGTTGGTCGGGTGGTATTGACTTGAGACCTGGAAGTGTGCTCCTCCTCGAGGTCTCAAGTTCGATTCTCTCTGGTATCAATTTAAGTGGGCTAATTTAGCTTCTTCAAAGACAAAATATCCCCAAAATGCCCTAAAATAATTTAGAAATTTGAAAACCATACAAAATGTTTTAAAAATAGTGTCAAATTGAAAATTTTCAACTAAAATCAAATAGCGGCTGAAGCGGCCACTCCTCTCGCTCCGCTATAGCAGTTAAAGCGGCCGCTATAGCACCGCTATCTCATTCCGCAACGCTACAACAATTAGCGTTTGTCGCCGCTACGCTACGCGTGGCCGCTATTGACTACTATGGTTTTTGATAAGACAAACAAATTGCGATTGAGTGATGTAAAACAACGTACACCAAATTTTCCAATATGATTTATTTCTTAATATTACTATACTTTTAAGATATAGTAATAGTTTATTCTGACTACTACTAAAGTTTATAAATGACCTGTTTGAACCACGAAATACTGATAGGTCTAGTGCAGTGACCGGTGCGTAATGTGTATTACTCTTAAAAACTACGGAGTATTAATAGTTTTACCGATTATGAGTCCTACTAATACAAAAAATCTAACTAGTTGAGCTTGAACAATAAACTTTATCAGCTCAATAGAATAAGCTACATAAAATAATGCTAATATCTCCAAATAGAACCCTATAATACATTCTCATTTATCAGACGTGGAGCAAACTCCTGGAGCTTCTGCATGCCATGTTTTCGGAAAAATATAGTAGACACTTGTGCTTTGCCATTGCTACATCTCAATCACACAAGGTTGGAAGGAGATGAAAATTGCTTGGTTGACAATAGCAATATTTAAATTGGAATATATATCTTGAGGATAAATAATTGAGGCTCACAATTGTTCCTAAGATGATTTAGGAACGGAACCATTTCCATTTGTGTATCCTATCTGTAACTCGGAGAACTCGGTTTCAAAGAAAGCGTGATGGAGAGCCCTTACACACTCCTCTGCCTCACTATCATTTACAACCAATGAGATATTCACCTGCGGCGAAAACAAAAGAGAAAATAAAGAATACATGAGAATGAAAAGTGTTGAAAAATGAATGAAGGAGTTTCACATACAATATTCATGATGAGTATAAAGTTTATTAGGTGGATACCTTAGATGCACCTTGAGAGATCATCTGAACAGTGACACCAAGGGTTCGAAGGACACGAAATGCCTGTAATAGAATGTTAATCAGTTATTTTATATGATTAACAGAAATAATTAAACATAGATTGATTGCAGAACAATTAATCTTGGATGTTAGTATGAATAAAAACATGTTCAAGAACAACAGATTATTCAAGCTGTGGATTTTAATCCAAGATCAACAGTGCCCCCAAGGGATCCATGGCAAACAAATGACATTCCCCACATGGAGAAAAAGGTAGAGATAAAAAGGCCCGGATAATTATGATGCTATGAAAAAGCAATTAAATCAATAAAAAAAAGTAAGGATAGGAATTAAATTTAAATAAGAGAGCGTAATACAGAACCTTCTCCAAAATTAATGATGATTGCTGAACATTTCCAATGAGAGAGATGATAGATCTATTTTGTAGGAGATTCACCACTGCGATTTTCTCCAGTTCTTCAACAACATGGTCAAGTTCCTGCTAAACAACAAAGGAAGCCATACAATTAGATTTATGCCGTGGCTGGTGAACAAAAAAAACAAATTGCGAATAACACCTTATCAAGCAGGCATTTGTCTATGTAAGTTCATCAAGGAGGTTTTCACTCCTCAACAAACAGATCAAAGCTATAGAAATGCCTTACACTTGCCTGCTGTATTAGTTCTCTGCTCCATAGCTTTGATGGATCCAACGTCAAGGAAACACTGACTTCACTTGTAGCAACAACATCGACTGATATGCCTAAATCTTCGAAGATTGAAAACACCTGTTGTATACATGTAAAAGTATGAAAACCGGAACTCATTCAACGACAACAATGATAGGTCTGACAGGCACCAACTCTCACCTTAGCAAGGAAACCGTACTGACCAAGCATGCGAGTGCTCACTATATCCAACATGGTCACATTACGTTTCAAAACGATGCTTGTTAATACTGCCTGCAGGTTGTAAACAGAAAACTTTAATACTGTCCAGTCTTGCTTAAAATAATAAGTTGCTTTTTATTGCAAAACAAAATTCTACAAACCTTGCTCATATCTCTTTCCTTGGTGATGAGAGTGCCTGGAGCATTAGGGTTGTAGGAATTTTTAACCCGGACTGGAATATCACCTTCTCTAGCAGGTCTCATAGACTGCGGATGCAGAACCTGTGCATCAGAGAATAAACAATTTAGGCTAACCATAAATAAGATAATTCTGATAAACCAAGGTGCAAATATATCCATTAGATGCATAACAGTCATGCTCCTAAACAATAGCACTAAAGGTGATAATAAGAGATAATACCTCTTATTGTGGCCTCACTCACCGATAAATTAGATAAATAATTGAATTTTGATATAAAATTAACAGAAGAAAAAATCTTATATTACTTGGAGAGCTTATGTTGTAGCCCAAAATAATGTCTTTTTCTCAATAACTGCATACCAAAAAAGAGTTACAACTGGCATTTTTAACAGTGTCCAATTTGATCAAAGATCATAATTCAACAACTGTCATGGGATGAAGCATCTAGCCCCATGCAATTCCAAAACTAGTATCTCCAGTAAATATACATTGGAAATTCATATCTATGGTTTACATAACTTCTTTTACCTGATTCAGATACCAATTTGATATGTGACTCTTCGATTAGTTTTGGGTTGTAAGTTTGGAAGTGTAAGTTCTTTTTTTTAAGAGCTTTTATTATTTCAATTGCCTATCCAATGTGCAGAATTCACCATTTCCTATTTGAACCCTTAGAACAATGTTTCCTTGCTTCTAGTGTTTCATTTTTACATCAAGAAATCTGTGCAGTACTCCTTGATCGTTTTTCACTGCAACCAGTCTGCCCTGGAATATGAATTTTTAAGGTCTCCCTTCAATGTTATTTTATTGGTTGGTCTCCGGTACCAAGTAAAAATAATTTCATATTGTTATTGTACACAAGTTTTACCATTTTTTTTCTACTCTCTAATCTTAGCCAACATGATCCCTTAAGGAAGTGGCTTCTTAACACTAACTTCAGATGGATGTCAAGTGACACTATTAACAGCACAGATATATGTGCAGTCCAGAATTTTCTAGCGTGGTGTCACTCATTCAAATTAATTCAAATGCACAGCTTCACAATATTTTCTTGAATATTCACGTTGCTTGTTGTCTACTTATGCTCAAGTGTAGGTTCAAAACAATGATTCACTTGCTTTTAGATTGTCTGAAACTACTTTAAGAATAACTTGTTTGGAGAACGTTGAATTCACTTTCAATTTGGAATAACCTCTTCTGGTACGTTGAAAGACATTGGCAACAATATGGATTCAAAGAATTTCTCAATGTATTTTAGGTGGTTTTCTATTGTGTGAGGAAATGGATTTATTGAACCCCATAGTTTTATAATTGTACTTTTTCCTCAATAATAAGCTTTTTCCTTCTATTGAGAAAATCACAGTATCTATGAAGTAACATCAAAAAAGCAAGATTCAAAGCAAAAACAAATCCAAGAGTGCAAGCTAGAATTAGAATCTAAGAGAATTGATCAAACCATAACCATAAGAGATCCTGTGGGGCACTTTGTCACAAGAGCTAGATAAGTGGATCAGGGAATGTAATAATACCTGAGCACCAAAGTAAGCAAGCTCGGCAGCCTCGTCAAATGTCAAAAAGGGGACAGGTTCAGCTTTCGGGTATATATTTGGATCACAAGTTAAGACCCCGTCGACATCCTTCCATACCTGTGTATGTGATTGAAATTAATTGTTTTCTTTTCTGTTGCTATTTTGAAATGCAAAACTGTGTTATTATGTACAAACCTGGATCTCAGGTAACCCTAATGCTTTCCCAATTGTCGTAGCTGTCAAATCACTGCCACCTCTACCTAGTGTTGTTACTGCACATGACTTTCTCGCCTTTAAGAAAAAACACAAGTCCCATTTTTTGTCAGAAAATTATCATTATAGTTACACAAAATGCTGAAGTAAAATAAAAGAAATGTTAGGAAAGCATGATAGCACAATTACCTTCCCAAGGAAGCCAGTAACAATTGCAATTGCAGGATCAGCAAGCCAATCGCCATGCAATCTCTTTGCAACAGCCGGATAAGTTGCTTCTAAAATATCCGCATTTGTGAAGTCATCAGTTTTTATAAAACCAATCTCGAATGCGTCATACTGCCAGACCAATAAATTAACAACAAACTATGATCAGGCACAACAAATCAAAACCTGATGACTTTAGTCAGAGTTGGACAACATGATTAGCGAAAAAAAAATACTAACAACCTTTTCGTTACAGTATGTCTTAGATTTAAATTTAAATAAGCAACTTGGTCAAAAAAAAAAAAAAGATAAATAAACAACAAGAACACGTACTTGGCGGGCCTTGACACCCAATTTATTAAGATATGCAGCAAAGGTCCTAGTGGACATGCACTCTCCAAAAGAAACTAGATAGTCTTGGGTTCGTTTAGTTAGCTCTTTCATCATTGCTATCCCATTCAAAAGTTGCTCCAGTGCTTCCAGATGCTCTGGAAATATTTTGACGTGCATAAACCAAGTTAACAACAAAAATGAGTAGAAACATATGAAAATTACAGTGCAACCATATTGATAGTAAAGAAGGTCCAAAATTGATAAAACAAAACGAAAACATGCAGCAATTTGATAAGGTTACAATTATAATAAAAAACTGAGTGTATGCTTTTTCTTGTTCATGGGTGCCATATATAATCTAGCTGCTGATGTAGGTTATAGAAAACTCATGCAAGGGTGAAATTCTTCATGGAAACTTATGCGTTTACAATTTAGCTGCAGCTGTAGGTTATAAAAAAAATTGTGACCATAAAAAGTCATACAAGCTTGACATATTAGATGCCAAATAATTATATCCGAAAGACCAGACAAACTCCTCAACTCAAAAATTTCTGGGTAAAATGATGACTCAATTGTTGATATCATAATTTTAAATACAAAATCAACTTGGAAAGTGTGGTATGTCTCTCATATATAAACTCGTTTTCAGGTCATATCTCATTCAATGTAGGACTCTCAACACACCCCTCACATCTAGAACTAGACCTCCGAAGTGTAACCTAATGGCTAGATAACAGGTAGCCCAACAGATCTTAGATAAACTCTAATACCATCTTAAAATTTGGGTTGGTCTAGTTTAACGCTACAGACCGGTCTGTGAGACGAGCAATATCTCCCACATATAAACACGTGTTCAGGCCATATCTCATCCACTGTGAGAGCCTCAACAAAATTAAAGAAGTGGAGACAAAAATAACAAATATGCAAGTGTTATTTTGAACAAAGAAAAAAATTAAATGCATTTTCAGCAGCCATAACCCTACAAGTATTGCTGCACGCAATAGAACATATCAGGTGATATGATTTGAGAACATTTTAACCTATAAACAAATACTCAAATCATGCAATCTAATAATCAAATGATCTATTTTGTGAACATAAGAAATAACTCACTTTCAATAATAGATCTGTCCACTCCAAGTTGATCCACGGTTCTGAAATGCAGGTAAAAACATAACAACAACAAAAAATATTATAACTTTTCTGAAAAAAAGATGTGAACTTCATTGTTTTTCTTCCATAATTTTTTTTTTGTAAAAAAAGGAACTCACTGCTCTTACCTGAGATGCAAGTCTTTTATAAAGCTAAGCTCTTCAATGCCAGAGACATTAGTAACACCGCAACTCACAGCTTTTTCTCCAGCCTAATAACAAAACAAACATAATTTCATTGAGAAGAGTACTCCAACATCAGAAAACAAAGGAATCAATAACAAACCAATTATTAACAAACATAGTATTTATTTAGGATCAGTATCAAATAGCTGTGCTATAGCAGTGCAGAATTTGAATAAATTTCTGGTTCAACAATACACTATTTATTTGGTATGAAGTGTTGTCAAATAGCGGTTATAGTGGCACTATAGCACGGTAGAGTAGTAGAATTTGAATAAATTTGAGTGTAAAAATCACATTTGTAGTCAAATGCTAGAAATCCTAGCTTTAAGTTATAATCCAATTTAGACAAAATCAATTCCAATCAACAACACCCAAACATGTAAAAACCAATTTTATGCGTCTAGAATCACTTTTGGCTCTCCCTACCATCAAACTAAACACACACTACACAGATTTCTATTTCATAAATACTTGTATCATAAATACTTATCAAATAAACATTTAATTAAACTATTTATGCAATGCAATCATATTAGTTATCAATAAATACTTTCTATTTGTAAAGAAAATAATAATCTACAAAGCACTTACAATGACACCATAATAACACTTGTAATAATTAAAAATTAAAAAAATGGAAGTAATTGAATTTAGTCACATGTGTCAGTGTTGTGCAAGTGTTGAAAGTTAACACCTATCAAACACCAGATGTGCCTTCAATATGATGTGTTAGTACCACATATATATAATAATTTGGCTTGAATGCAGTTTTGGTCCCTATTTTGGCCAAACTACAATTTTAGTTCCCTATTTATAATTGTGTAATTTTGGTCCCCTGTTTCAAAAATTTTGACCATTCAATTTGATGACGTGACAATAAATTAGATGATCTAACATGAAAACAAAATGCCTATTCGGTGAAAGTCTTCAAAAAGTAGGGTGTTAACTTGAGTCATGATCATGCACGTAGAGCAAAAGAAGATCAATTGAAATGATACAAGAGATTGAGGGTGAACAATTTACGGCCACATCATCAAATTTGATGGTCAAAATCAATTAAAATTTCTGAAATGAGAGACCGAAATTGCGCAATCAAAAATAGACAACCAAAATTTCAATTTGGTCAAAATAGAAAAGCCAAAACTGCATTTAAGCGTAAAAATTCATACCAACGTTGACTTTCAACGTCAACCATACATTTGGTTACATTCAAGCACATAGACATCAATAATAATATCAAAAAGATTGAAGTGATTACTTTCAATGCCAATGACACGTATCTGACATCAAAGATTACTTTCAATGTCAATGACACGTATCTGACACTAAACATGTCTTCAATCAGAAGTATCAGTACTACGGATATAAATGGTATTGGAAAAGTTGATAACATGAATCTTTTCTTCCAAAATAACTTAAATATATTCTTTGATTCCATTTTTTTGATACCAACTTCGACTTACAATGTCAACGATACATTTAGTTACATTCAAGCAACTAGACATCAATAACAATATTAGAAAGATTGAAGTGATTACTTTCAATGCCAATGATGCGTATCTAACACTGAAGATTACTTTTAATGCCAATGACACGAATCTGACACTGAACACGTCTTCAATCAGAAGTATCAGTAATATAACAATAAGAGTAAAGAAAATAAGTATATACCAGCAAAAGCTTGTTAGTAGTTTTTCCCATAGCAGAAAGAACAACAATAGGTCTCTCCTCAGGAAAACTCAAAACAAGTCCAGCAACTTCCATCATCCTCTCCGCCGACGCAACCGACGAACCACCAAATTTCATCACACATGTATAACTCTTCTTTATCCCTCCTTCATCTCCTTCTTCCTCAACCACACTCCTCCCATTCTCAATCACGTGCTTCTCCAACACATTGCACGTGACCTTCACCGCCGCTTTTTTCGGAAATTCGTAACCGAATAAGCTCGTTGTTGTTCTATGCTGCTGCCACGTGGCGAGTGGTGGAAGAAGAAGGTTAGGTTTCACATTACAACGAAGTTGTAACAAGTTTGTTGTTGTTGTTGCCATGAATGAATGAAGAAACTCTGAATCTAATAACTGTTTTTGTTTGTTTTCTTCTGAAGCTCGATCTGTGAAAATTAATTAAGAGAAATTAGTTAGTGATGAATATGAATGTGATTAAGAAAATAAAATTGATTAGAAGAGTAATTAATTAACTAACCTGAGAAGAAGGAGCTTCAGAAGAAATGAAAGAGAGAAAGTTGTTGTGATTTGAGAATGAGAGGAAGAAGACGCGGCGGCACACTTCTAAAACGTGTTGTACTACTTCAATTATTACACATTTTTCTTTTCTAAAATCTTTTTCCAACACTAGATTTTTGATATTTTTGTCGTCTTTATGACTCTAACTCAGTTGATAAAGACAACACAATAATATATCTAAGAATCGATTTTGGAATACTTTTTATATATCCATGTTAAATATGATTTTGATCTTTATAAATATCCTAACTTTCGTTTTGATTTCTCTAAAAAAATTCTTCAACTTTTAGTTTTTATAAAATTTTCAATCTGTACTTTTAGTCTTGATTTTTAAGTTAAATTTTATTTTTTTAATGAAATTATGCAAAAATATGTAGAATATTGTAAAAATATCTCTAAAAAAAAATAGAATTTTTAACAAAACATAAATTAAATATAAATTCTTAATCAAAAAAAATATAAAAATTTATATTTAATTCAAATTTTGTTAAAAAATTTTAATTTTTTTGTTGAGAGATTCTTATAATATTATAAACTTTTCTACAAAATTTTATTTAAAAATATGAATTCTACATGTGAGTTTACTTTAAATGAATGATCAAAAGTGAAAATAGATATTTTTTGAAAACTAAAAGTCGAAGAAATATTTTAGAAGAATTAAAATAAAAATTTGGTGTATTTATAGAGATTAAAAACACATTTAGCCTACTTCAGTATATTAAATGTAAAAAATTTCGTAAAAACTTTTTTTTTAAGATTTTTAAAAATTGTTTTAGTACATTCGTTGCATTCTCTTTAACTAATTGGTAGAGTTTTTCTAGAAGGTACACCAATATTAGCACATCGGTTACTAAAGGTGGTTGTATTTGTATATGCGACAGATCTTCAAGGTTTATTTTTTCTGGGAAAAAAAAATTATATTATTGATTTTGGTCCAAACGGATCTCATAGATCTTCATATTTTTTTATTTGATACTAAATTATTGTTTTTGCTATTATTATGACATGAACTACGTTTGTTTTTGTAAAAAAAATTAAACTAAGCTTGCTAAAAAAAATTAAGCTGTTTTTTTAAGTGTTACTAATATTTTTTGTTGATGGTTTGGTCGCAAGGAGTTTTCATTTTCATTAAATTTATTGGGTTGAATGGACCAATGGCACACATTAAAGAGTTGATATTGACCATATATCTAAAAAAAAGAAAAGTTGATCTTGACTACGGATTGTGACTTTTTTGGAGTAGGGTAATTGGTGATGGACGGAAACCGATCACACTATTTTTGATTTTTTTTTATAAGAATATTATTTTAAATGTTTCCATATTATGTTTTATTAAATGTTGTCTACACCTTTTAAGAGTATATATTTTAAAACAAATGAAAAAAAATATAGTGATGTAATAAATATGATAATTCGATGATGTAATGGAAGAAGAGAGATAAAAAAGAAAATGAAGGGTGTCTATGTTCTCCTTAAAATAAAAAAGGTGTGTATATTCATCATTGGGAAATGATTGGGTCTTACATTATGTTTTTGCTCCTAATGATAATATCTTCATTATTACATAAGGTTTTTTTAATGGAAATGATTGGGTAAATTGGGTTTGTCCTTACCATATTATTCTCTTCATTTAGATGTGGTGGTACACCTTTCAAGGGATGCAACTCAGAAGCTCATTAGACAGGTTAAATGGATTCCTCCTTTGAATAATATCATCAGAGCTAATGTTGGCGATAGTTCAGTTTCTAATCCTGGAAGATCAAGTTTTGGAGGTCTTATGAGAAACCATAATGGCGAATGGATGTTGGGTCTTTCTGGTTTTTGTGGTATTACTTCTTGCTTGACGACCGAATTGTATGTCATTTTTCATGGCCTTCGTATTGCGTGTGATGTGGGCCACATGAACATTATTCGTGAATCAGATTCTAGGATGGCTCTTGATTTAATCATGTCATATATCCAACCCTATCATCCTCGTGCTCCTCTGATTAATCAGATAGTCCAACTGCAACATCGAGATTGGATTGTTAATTTTCATCATACCCTCCGTCAAGGCAACAAGTGCGCTGCATCATTCTCTTCTGGATGTTGCTCTGGGAGTTAGTCGTCTGAGATTGAAGTTTGGTTTTGTTTTATCATTTCTTCTTGATATAAAAAAATCCATCATGGAGAAATGCTAACGAGTGTCACAAGGACACTCTTTAAAGACTTTATATAGTAAGTTTTATAGAAACTTGTGCGTTCAATGCATCGGAAATTGAAGTATTGAACATTTTTAATGAATAGTTTCTTAATTGAGAATCCTTAAAGAGTGTCCTTAGGGCACTCGTTAGTAAGAACCTTCATCATTTTATTTTACTACAACAATCTTAAATTGTTTCATTAATAATAAGAGTTTCAATATATGGGGGTACATCAGTGTAAATACGAAAATTAGTTGAGAATGTGACCATCTTAACTAAAATATGGACAACTTCATTGGTTGTCTTTTAATAAACTCAACATCTGAGTTTGAAGAAGAAAAAAATGTAATATGAATCTTTCGACAGTCTTAGATGACAGTGCCATAATTTCAATGAAACTCTCCTAAGTTATGGAACTTAGACACTACATTCCTCGAATCCAATTCAAAGCCTACATTCATTAGCTGGAACTCTCGAGTCCAACACATGGTAGATAACAGGCCAAAAGGTTCCCATGTATCTACCTCCATTAGTAGCAAAAAAACATTCTGACTTGGCAAGCGCAAAGCTTCCGTTCTCATCTCAACTAGGGAAAAGAGGCATCGATATTGAACTTATACCTGCTAGGATGGGTTTTTTCCAGACTTTGCCATCCACATTTGCACCATTATCATGATTGGTCTGTTTGAACTGGTCACATAATGTTCATTGCCTGCCAATCCTAGAACAAAGAATAAATTAAAACTTAAGAATTGTTTTTGTCTTTAACATATTCCAAGGTGGAACTTATTGATCGCAATATTCTAGAGATTTAAGAGAGAGTTATTAATGGTTTGGGAAATGATTTATAATATTATGTTTTGAGTCGTTAATATTATGTTTTGAGTCGTTGTAATTCCCTTTCTTCCCACAACTATATATGGGTTTTGAGTACTTTTAGGTATAAATCATGAAATTAGGCCAACCAAGGTATCTCATGAAAGTTATAGAAGCAAAGAGAACAAGTGCAATGAAGTTATTAAAGTTCAAACAACTAGGGGAATTTCTACCTCAAGTCCTAAGCTCATATCAAGGATGAAAAACACATGAAGTATGAAGAAAACAAGGGAAATCGTCTATGGTCCATGCACCCTTCACACACTAAAAGAGGCAAAGGGGTATTTGCCTCAAGCCTATGCAACCCATGCATAGCACCCACATGCGCTGATGTCTTTTGTTGTTATTAGGCCATGCGCCCCAGGAAAAAGCCCATGCGGGCGCGCAAATTGCCTATTTAAGAGCCATTTTCAGCCAGAATTATTCATTATGAATTCTGATTTCACGTGTATGTTCACTCTTTTTTTCTTTGATGATGTATTTAGATTATGATTTTAAGATGAACCTCTTTCTATGTGTTTGAAACATGTGATATGATTTTCCTTTTATTGATGCAATTTGAATTATGTTTATTTAATATATTTTATTTTTAATACTATTCAATTTATGATTAACTCTGAATCAATTTTAAGTTGTAAATCACTATTAACTTTAGGTTTTATAACAAAATATAGATAGATTAGTTACTAGGATAATTTGTCAAGAAATCGAGAGTTGACTTTGTATGACTTTGTCTAAACGTGCTTTATGTTAATATGACTTTGCTGTTAACCCTAGGGAGAAATATTACATAACGGGACCTTGAGTCGTAACGTGGATAGGTTTATTTTATTGTGCGTCGTGAGTAGGGATATCAATAAGTCTGGTAAGACTTTGTAAGGCTCGTGTCTGACCTACTATAAGAAAATTAGGCCTGAACCTTGCCTTCAACCAGTAATAGGCCAATTTTCAAGACATGACCTTGCCTTTTTAAAGGTTTGTCAAGCTTGAAAAGCCTACTTAAAAGGCCACTTTACAGCAAGACCTCAACTCACCTCTTCTTCTAAATAGGCATTTTTAAAAGTTTTAGAGACAATCTTTGTCAAATAAACGACAATAATGTTGTAAATATAAAATTGTTACCGAATATAATAAGAAGTGAGTCCAGAGGTCATAAGAGAAACAACGGGGCCAATGCTTCATGACCACAAGAGAAGACACCACATTTGAGTATGCAGTGTCTTCCTCTCTTGTGGTCGTGAGTATTTGATTTGTTGTTTTTCATGTGTCCACATAGACACTCCTTTAGACCTAGATTTCTTCCTGTGAATAATACTCAGAATCCTTGCAAGGAAAACAAACTAGTAGTTGATATGTCATGTCTCTCCAAAAATTTTCTACCTCTAACACTTGCATTTTCTTCTTTAAGATCGAACACCCCCAAAGACTTCCTTTAATTGCCTTGGATTTTTTCAAGACAAAACCCCCTCATCCCTCTACATTAATACTACACTCACTCTCACAAACAAACTCATGATAACTAACAAATTATGTCCCAAATTTTAACATTCTAAACAGTTTTGGTCCCCAGTAACTAGGTGATCTCATTCTCATAGAAAAATAAGACAATGATCAACACCTTTCTTTCTTAAATTTGCTGGAAGCAATTACGCAAAGAGGCTATTTTAGTCGGGGACAATAATTTTAGTTTTTGTCCTATCTCTTGTCTCTAGTTTGTCCGGTCCTTAAAACAGTTTTGCAAATCAAACAATATATAACTGAAGTTATTTTTTCATGTCCTCATTTTTTTAGGAGATCAAACACACCTTAAAACAAACAAAAAAAAAAGCCTCGTACATAAGCTCTACTTCCTTTCCCATTCAAATTGAATCGTGTTGAAGTCTCCACAAACACACAATTTTGCTCTTCCATGTCGTCCCTGCAAAATAAAATATGGCCATCAGCAACAAATAAAAAAGTGGAAAATAGAGAAAGAATTTACTCAAATCATGGTTCTGACTCTATATATTAAGGATATATAACAAATAAAATCAGATTTTGTTTAGTGATGTTGGAAGACACTACAATATTTTATTATTAATCATATATAGTTTGAATACTAATAATGTCAATTAAAATTAAAATATTCTACAACTCTATTCACGTGATACTCGCGAGCTACATTATATATAAATTACTTTTCAAAACAAAACAAAAAACATTATATATACGTTAATCATAGTTTGAATTATGTCAAAACAAAATTTACACTTTGGTTATATATAGATTATTATTTTCTTAGTCCGAATTGATTTTATTTTTAACAAGTTAAAATGAGATATATTAACAAAACTAAAAGTGGTTCACCCCGTACAAGGTGTGTTGAAAATGAACCCCTTTAAAATTACAAAGTTACAATGGAGCGGGTGCCAACAAAAAGCACCGGCAAGCAAAACAAAGATAAATTACATCAAAATACCCATACAATGTAGCAGGTGACGCCACCAATCATGGTAGCTAAAAACAAACAAAGCATTATGTGCTTTCAACTAAAGAAACGAATTCAACTTAACTTTATCAAGAAGCGCATTTGGATCAGAAGCCACATTTTTGAAGATACAGTGATTCCGTTCTTTCCAAATTGCCCACACACAAGCTAGCCGAATTACCTTGAAGAATGAATGTGAAGATCGCGACATACCGACCAAATGAATAATCTGAGTAAAATGGTCACCGATGCCACCTGAGGAAACAAAAGTAATACCGAGCCATTGCCACACTAAATTCCAAATGCTTCCGAAGATGTCACATTCAATAAAAAGGTGATCCGCTATCTCGGTATTGCCACATCCGCTAACACAATGGATGTCATTAGGTTGTAACACTCTTTGACGCAACATATTAGATTTTGTAGGAAGTCGGTCTTGAAGTAGTCACCAAGCAAAGACTGATACCTTGGAAGGAACGTGCTTGTGCCACACTTGATGTATGCGGCCCCTATCCAAAAGTTTGTCAGATGCCGTAAGAAAATGATAAGTCCCACGCACTGAATAACCTTGAATGGGGTCAAACAGCCATTTCCATCTATCATGAGTATGGTCCTGTAAAACAATGTCATGTAACAAAGCAGGACACTCCCTCACACTCTCCTCCTCCCACGCTAAAAGGCGTCTCCTCCACACCCACGTGCTCCCCCTTCCTCCCACCCTAACGATGCCATCTCCGCCACCGAACTCCCTTGGTGTACGACTAAGTAAAAAAGGTGAGCGAATTTAATCCCTAGAGGGACACCGCCCGCCCAATTATCCATCTAGAAATAAGTATTTCTGTCGTCACCAACCAACCGTCAAGTATTATCCTCAAACCAATTCCCGACTCCCATACCACTCCCTCCACAGATGTTACACAATGTCCTCCACCAGAGAGAACCAAATCTGCCCCCCTTCCCTCCTTCAACCTACCACCTTCCTCCTCATATCTGGCCTTTAGCCCTCGATACCATAACCCATCCTTATCTACAAGCATCCTCCAACACCATTTTCCTAAGAGTGCTAAATTAAATTCTCGTATCCTCCGAACACCCAACCCTCCTTTCTCCTTAGGTAAACAAATAGAATCCCATTTCACCCAAGCAATTTTCCTAAAATCCTCACCCCCACCCAAATTTTTTTTTTTAAAAATAGATTCGACAGAAGAAATTATACATATGGGTGCCTTGAAGAAGGAAAGAAAGTAAACCGGAATAGAAGACATGACAAATTTAAGCAATATCAGGCAGCCACTAAAGAAAGAAACCTATTATTCCATGACAACAACCGAGCAACAATACGATCAATCACAGGTTTCCAAAAACTATGCTTCCTGACATCCCCACCAATAGGCAGTCCCAAATAAACAAAAGGTATTGTACCGGTTCTACAATTCATTACCAATGCGGCTTCTGACAACCAGGTTTGAGGCACATTAATATCGGTCAACATACTCTTATTACAATTAACCTTCAACCCTGAAATATCCTAAAAAAAGAAGTAACACCGCCCACATTAAGCACACATTTGACCAACTTTTTTCACCAATAATAAGAGTATCATCCGCAAACTGGAGGTGGGATAAGAGCACCTCACCGTTATTGCCAACATTATAACCCCAGAAGAGATTTGCGCCCACCAAGGCGGTCATCAATACATTGAACCCTTCGGTCACCAATAAGAATACAAAAGGAGAAAGAGGGTCCCCCTACCAGAGCCCCCGTTTGATAGGAAACTCGTTCATCGGGCACCCATTCACAAGAACAGACACATTTGCCGTTCCTATACATTATGAAATCCATTTTCCGCCATAGTATCGGAAAATTCAGATTAATCATCACCAAATCGAGATATTTTAAGTCCACCGAGTCGTACATTTTTTCAAATCAACTTTAAACAAGAGCATTTCCTTATTCATACGCCTCACTTCATCAACCGCTTCAGTGGCAATGAGAATACCATCTAAAATCTGCTTTCCTTTAACAAAGGCTGACTGAGAATCAGATACCATCAGAATTGATTTTTTTATATTTTAGTATAGAAGTATACCGATGAAAGTTCCTTGTCAATGAAGGTGGGCTATTATGAAAATGGTATTTGAAACATGAAAGATAATTTGTTTGTTGATCCTCAAATATGTAAATCATTTGGGAAATCACATAAGTTGAAAAAAGTAACACAAAAAAGAATTTAGTAAGATCTATTTTAAAAATAATTAAATAGGTATGTGTGTATATATGCGCATTTAAATGATATTCATTCAATGTATGTTTGATATTACGATGAATATGGCAAAATCAAGGCGATCTATAGTGATTTTACAAAACTTACAAAGTGTAGCATTTAAAAAATCATGGTGGATCGTCTAGATTCTGACATTCACAATTATACCAAAAATAGACTTTGGATTGTGACCATACAAATACTCTTGTTGATATAAATATGCAGGAGTGAATCATCAACTTTGTCCCTGAATTTGCACAAATCGGCCAAATTCGTCCCCCAATTTAAGGAAATATCAAAATAGTCCTTGAACTTGTCAAACGTCCATCAAAATGGTACCTCCGTCTAAATGCTCGGTTACATGATGTGTTGTCTTGTACACGTGTCAACAACAAAGCCACGTGTACAAGGACCAATTTGATGGAAACGATGAAAATTTCAGTTTTCACTTTTGAACTTCAATTTTTTTTCTTTCTGTTTTTCCAGTTTTACCCCTCTTTTACCCTTACCTTCCACCCTCAGATTTCACTCTTTTCACATCAAGCACGTCCCTGACCTTTACCTTTCCCGCTAAAACCTTCACCATCTTCACCTCTCCAAAATAATCATCATCTTCGGCGATCAACATTGGATTTTTGAAGGAAGAATTCGTTTGGGGTTAACGTAACGTCGCTCCTCTTCCTTTTCCATTTTTCTATTCGTTTTCACCCATTTTTTGTCAGTTTTTTTATTTTTATTTTTGTTTTTCAGTTTTTATCATTTCGTTTTCAACTTTAAACTTCATTTGATGCTTGCTTTATTGTTTGTTTGTGAGTGTTGTGTTTTTGACACGGTTGTTTAGATTATTCATTTTAGGGTTTTCAATTTAAGACTTAAAAATTTGATCTTTTTCTGGTTGGTTACTCAAATTGATGAAGATTAACTTAGTAATGAAGGAAATTATTAATTGATTAAAATAGTTTCTGAAAAGGGTTTGCATTTTAGGGTTTGCATTTTGATGTTGTTTTGTTTGTGATTAAGACTAATGTTGTCAAAATCCGTAGGATGGAAGACAATACTATGCTAATCCTGCATCACAGTGGTGGTTTAGAGTGAGATGAGTATCGGAGGGTGCAATATGTTCGTGGTTAATTCTGTATTTGGGGGAAAATGGATGCTAATGAGTTATGTTTGTGGGACATTGCAGAGGCTATACTTCAAGGATCAAATTAATTTATGTTTATATAATTCAAGGACTTACTTGATGGTTTTTTTTTAATATAATGTAGGGATCAATTTGATAGTTAGACAAATAATTCAGGGACTAATATGATGGTAAAATTATTACAGAAAAGCTACATTTCATTCATCTTCAACCTCTTTTCATTACAACTCTACACACACCTAGAACAATACAATAGCATGTTAAAAAATTCAAACAAACAAATTATGACTATCAAAAACTTAATCAACTTAAGCTCAATTACTATACAATCAACTTTTTCCATCAACCTTGCCCTCCAAACCTCATCATTGCCACTTTCCTTAGCCTTAACCATGGACTGAACCTTCTCCATCATTCTTGTCTTTATTCCATTCAAAGTTATGGAGGTTGCCATACTAACTGCTGAGGAAAGAAATGTGGTAGACTGTTTGGTTGCTAGTGTGCAAAATAGAGTATATAATCAAGAGAAATTTTTTGATGGTACTCAAGGAATGGATGAAACAGTTGGTGCTACTCAAGGAAATCAAGAGGACAATGTTGGTGCTACTCAAGATACTGAAGAAGATAATGTTGTTGTTATTGATATATATGCTTCAAGGATCAAATTGATATCTGATTAAATAATTCAACGACTTATTTGATAGGTTTTTAATATAATGTAGGGATCGATTTGATAGTTAGTCAAATAATTAGGGTTTGAAGTTTTTTTAATTGAGGAAGAACGTTACCACTAATTTTTGGAAGAAATTTTGGGGATTTTGGAGTGTAGATTATGTTGGAACAAAATGTGTTTAACAAAAATTACCCTTAGAGTGGGGGAGTTTGTTAGAACAAAAATGTTTAACATATGTCACTCTTAAGGTTTT
>Ga0315913_1001328_pt1 | contig 26873 bp, 18 predicted proteins | sample MpolsnodulesMG_FD_207736 | JGI IMG/M metagenome (GOLD analysis project Ga0315913, IMG submission 207736) | Medicago polymorpha root nodule microbial communities from Los Angeles, California, United States - small nodules | ecosystem: Host-associated > Plants > Roots > Nodule | place: USA...
GAAGAAAAGAGCCATTTGGGAAGAAAGTCAAAACATTTTCTGCAAATCAATCAATTTAGTCCTTCGAAATGTTTGTTATTATCGGCCAAATTAATCCCTGCCTACGTGGCGTCTGACATGTGAGAGGTTAACGGCCACGTCAGCCCCGTTAACGCTCTGTTTGAACAGAAGGACTAACTTGATTGACATTTAACAAATTCAGGAATTAAACTGATATTTCGCATAATTGAGGGACGAAGTTGGCCGACCCGTGAAAATTCAGGGACGAAGTTGATGAGTCACTCATTATTTTATATATTTAAATTAATTGTCTGGGTGAGTATAGATCTATGGACAATGCAAAACACGGGGTTCAAACCCCAGTCACCACCAAAAAAAATATTTAAATTAATTGGTACTATTTTTAATTTTAGTTGCTTAATTGACCGGTCAATTAACTTTCTATTTTCTTGCGTCAAATGATGTAGTGAATATGTATGTGATCTTATATCATTGGTATTCCGATCATCATTTCAACTATTTTTCTTTTGAAAATTATCCCTAAATTAGATACTTCAATGATAATGTAAAAAAAATTCCATGGTCAATGTTTATATATGTCTATTAAATTATATTTTTATTATAAAAAAAAAACTATGTTTTCATTAAAAAAAATCAGATATTCCGCCGCTGGGGATTGGAGGATTAGTCATTTAGTCTTAAAGCAAATTCAAAAACCTAAACCGTGACGATTGAAGCTTTATTGAGAGGAAAATTATCTTAATTATGGCGGGTTATAAAAAATAAAAAACTATGTTTCTATCGAAAATGGTGGCTAAAACATTATACATTGTTTTAGAAGAAAAATATACATTTATCAGCAATAATAGAACCTAAAGTAATATGTCCCATGAGCTTAACTCATTTGGTAAGGGATAATGCACAATTTGTGCAGGGGCTGGGGTTCGAACCCCGGACACCCCCCTTATTCATCTTTAAGGTGAATTTCTCTATTCACTAGACTACTTGACAAAAAAAAAAAAACCCTAAAGTAATATTGAAACCGAAAAGAAAATTGAAGTAAGGGCTGTAAGGCTGAATGTATTTGTTACAACTTACAATCTTAAACAATGAAAAAATTGTGAGCCTGCAAGGTTTGATTGGTTGGTACAAGCTTCCAAAGAGTGGTGAATCATGCACTAAATTAGTGGGACAATTCCTAAAAGATTGAATTGAATATTCTTGAATAAGAAGACACTCTTTAACACATCTCAATACACCTCTTTTATTGGTTAAAATTTACGTCACTTTTCTTAAATTATGTGTATCACGTTTAAATTTGATGGAATCAATATAAATTTTAACCAACAAAAGAGAGTGTGATGAGATATATGTTAGAGAATGCGTTGTTACCACTCCTCATTAGTTTGTGGGCGTTCTTTCAATAAAAAATTAGACCGATGGCTTTTCTTTTTATCATAAAAAATTTAGACAAGAAACTTATGTCCCGGTACATATGGACTGGAAAAAAAAATTCCGAATGCAAATAGTATTTAAATTCATCTCACTTAAAATAGTAGATGAGATTCAAATCTGCAAAACTTTAGTTCAATCCACTCAACCACTCCTTCAATATTCACGAGTCGATGGTCATTGATGACTCATGAGTCAACAATTTGTACCAATGACATAAGAACTTAAGAAGGTAATGACAAAAATGAAAGCTAAGGACCAAATTTAGAATTAAGTTATCATTTTATACAAAACTATATTTTAACCTGTGAAAGCTGTTGCAAATAAGTTTCATTCCATTTTGCATTAGATCCACCATTTGCCCTTGTAACCTGCTCATTTATGTCTAAAACTTTTGATTTTGATATTAACATATGTAAATTGTTGCCTTTTTTATAACAGTTAGATATTTACATATGAAATTTGTTGCAACAAATCCCATGCCAATATCATTTTCCATTTGAAAGTAATGTCAATTCAAAAGTAGGCTTAAAATAGTGATTTGGTCCCTTTTGCTGTAGGTGGCCATTTCTAGTTGTTCTGCCCATTATTTGGCTATGTAATTTGACTTGCTACCTTACACCAATGTATAAAGACTGAGGGCATAAACCAGTCCTAACTTTATACTTCACTTTTAGGGTCCAACTTTCATGCTTTTGGTTGTCATGGACACTATTTTATCTTCTTACAAATCAGACCGAAAATCACTCTTAGTCTCTCATATTTGTTATATCGTAAGATCGGTGTATAAGGTGCATCGTACATCCATTGTATCAACTTCCTCATACTGTCAATTCCAAAATCTAATTTTCTATCATTTTTTTGGACCCTGCTTCTTAACATATTCTGACTCAGGGGCGGTGAAGCAACCTTGGGCGGTCGCTCGGGATCGATCGATAATTTTTGCGCATTAGACCCAACCCAAAAGCCCATTAACACACTTACAAAAAGAAAAAGTTGGGCAAAATCTGAAAATTCTCACACACAAATAGGTTCGGAAAAGACATTTACCTCCTAATTTTATTTAGTACACTATTGACGGGTTCATCTCTCTTATTTTAACAGGTTAATTGTTCAAATTGACCATGTAATATACAATAAGTCTGAAAAATGATCCTGTAAAATACAAACATATATTCTAGCATTGTAACTTGAATTTCTTCTTATTTTTGACCACCCTATAATACACGCGTAGTCTAAAAATGTGACCTACATGTTGAATTTTTTCACTATTTTTTCATACATGTTTAGCAGTTAAAATATAGCTTTACACAAAAAATTAAATTTCTTCGACCAAGGATAAATTAATTATGAATTTTTATTCCCTCATAATTATGAATTTCTTAAACAATTTATAATTAACTTGTATCTCGTTTAAAAACTATAAAATATCATTGTGAAGGTTCTTATCATGTTCTAGTCATGCTTACAAAATTAGGGAACTAAATTTGACTTGTGAGTATACACTTACGCGGAACAAAATTTCAATTTTACACGTTTTGGTTGAAAAATCAAAATAAATTTAAACGACTTCGAAATGCTATGAAACTTTACAGATCCTTTTTATGTATTTTTATAGATGTCTCTGCAAATAATGAGTTCAAAATTCGATTTATAGGTCGAGATTTCCGTTGTTTTGTTTTTTGAGTTTTTGACACTTTAAAAATTCATAATTAATTTGTAGTTTGTTGAAAATTTATAATTTTTTTTTGTGTAAAGTCATATTTTAACGTTCTTAACTCGCCTCTAAGAAATCATGAAAAAATTCAATCTCTTGGTTGCTTTTTTGGACTTCGCGTATATTACAGGGTTATTAATAATAAAAATCTTAAATTACATGGTCAGATTATATGTTATTTAATTACAGGGTCAATTTTTCAGACTTCACGTATATTAAATGGTCAATTTCAATTAATAACTCTATTTTAAATTGTACTTTTGTTGACAAAATGAGGAATCTCTTTTATTTCGATTTATGACTATTTATATATTATATCATATGTGAATTTGCGATAAAGTTTTTGCCCGGGCTCCATAAATTAATACTCAGACCAAATTTATTTTACATTGTGAGTATAATGCATGAATAAACCATCAACTCTCTCTGTAAACAAGGGTGATGTTTAACATGGGGTAATTGTGATTTTTCCCCATCTTAGGTCAATTTAACATGAGCCTTTGATTTAATATTAACAAATATTAATGGATAGGATTGTTCTAAAACTTTACCTGAAACTTGGATGAATTTTAATAATAAAATATTGATATAACTTTTTTCAAACGGTACAAAGTCACCTAACTTTTATATATTTATATATTTGGAACGAATAAAAAACTGTGTTATAATTTATATTTCTCAAAAAAAAAAAACTATGTTATTTGTTTTCCGAAACCAGATTTTAATATTATTTTTTACTTTCACAAAAAACAAACTCGACTTTTTTTTATCATATATACATATTTTCAGTTGATGGACACTCCGTACTCATCTATATGTTTTTTTATTGTGCTAAATGCTAACACGTGTATAAATAATTTTTAAGAAATTTAGATTTCGATTAAAATCACACGTAAAACAGTTTGTGACTTATTGTTACAAATCATGATTATATATTTACGTTTTTCATAAGTGTTCAACAGATAAGTTTTTTAAAATTGTTAGAACGAACGTTGTAAAGGGTTCGAACCCCGACTCTTTTATCGTCATTTCTTTTATCTATAAAAAATAAATACATTTACGTTAAAAAAAATTGTAGTCCAACTTTGATTAGTGGCATTAATTTTATTTTTTTTGACAAGAGCATTAAAATTTTATTGTAATGGCATTAAGGAAAACACGGGAGGGTAAAAAAATATAAAAAAATCACCCATAAAGGGATAAGGAAAACAATATGGGTCATGTTTTTGACTCAGGGCATGAATTGCACATGAAATATTTTTTTTAATATATAGTGCTTTGAGTCTTTAGAATGCTTTAATTGTTGTCTCACCAAATATATCATCACAAAACTTATCCACCGTAAAAAATATGTTATGCCTCAACTTCAAATCTGATAAACTAAAGAAGTGATAAATACCTCTCTACTATTAACAGTCAAGAGGGTGGGTGGTGGTGGACAATTTGGAGAATTGTGCTTGGGTGTGTTTTTCTGTGTTGTGAAGCGTGTGTGTATTGTGCATAACGATGGAATGAAATGAAAAGAAAAGCAGTGTCTTCAGCATAATACTTTTTTAAAAAATAAATAAAAAATTGGGTCTGGAAAGGTTTGTTTCTTCTCCAACATCCTCATAAGAAAAAGATGGGAGAATGAGACTTTGATGAGCAACCCCAGATCCAGACGGAGGGTGCGAACTTGCAGAGCAAGATATTGTTATATGACCATTCGTACTATACCTACAATGCGAGGGGAATTTTTATATGAAAGGTCAATGGCGGAACATTGAATAAGAGATTTATAAAAGAGAATGAGAGAATGTGAGATAGAATGAGAATTTGTGAAGAATGAAAATGTATTTATATGGGTAAATTCAAACATGGAGTGTAACGAAGTCAAGGGAGGGTTAAAATATGTGGTCAAATCGTGCTGACCAGCCAAAAGAACTCATAAAACATGTGTGGAACCGTCCAACTTTGCTGATCAAGCCATCGTCCACATTATGAATTGGTTCGGATTATATAATCTGAAATCATCCCAGAATTGGTGCGCTTGATTCATTTGCTATAAACTACACCACATAACCATGAACCATAATCAAGTATATTTGAACAGCAAGCTAGCCGCAGTTAACTAGAACGAGGGAAAACCCAATTTTTTCAGGATCTGAGTTGATGTCACACTGTCTAGGTTGAAGGATCAGTTGGCCTAAATTAACCGTCAATTCAGCCATAGAGTCACAAGGAAGGTTGACGGTGTTGAGTATCGTCGTCCATCGACCGACTAAAGTGGAAGTGTCTGGTTCACCCAGATGAGGCTTAAGAAGGACGAAGTGAGAACCATGTTCTCAATATTTGGTCAGTACACTGAAGGATCAATCAAGATGGACGCTTCCATAGTCAAATCTTTTGAAGAAATTCGGGAAAGTTTGATTCGGTCTAAAACCTACGAAGAAATCAGAGCTTGCATGGATATACTAAATGAATATTTAAGTTTAGCCGATCCATGATCTTTTGTCTGTGTTTTATTATGTTGTTTAATTTATTATGTTGTTGAAATTGTTATTTTAAATGTTTTTTTTTAAACTCGATATCCAAACCAAGAACCGACTAATCTGAGTGGTCTAATCTCACCTTCCACTCATGAGGCCGATTTAAAGATAGAGCATAGCTATGTATGGACTTAACACACTGAAATTGATGAAATAGGGAATCAAACATGAGACCTTCAGAGGAGCACACTCCAAGGTACCAAGCCAACCCCAAATGAGTTATGTTGTTGAAATTAAATTTCTTTTGTTATGAGCCTTGCCACACTCTCCAAACCTCAAGTTTTGACACAATCTAGGGTTGATTCAGATTATATAATCCAAAATATTCTGAGAATGAATTCATATTATATAATTCAAACCAGTCCAGAATGTGGATTGTGGCATTCCAAGCAAGGTTTGGATGGTTTGTGGTGTGTAAATTGAATTTTAAACATTATAGATGTTTTCTTGATTGGAGTTACAAATTATGAATGCTTTGTGGTTATAAATAACCTTGCATCCGTTAACATTTTCATTCATTTTTCACTTTTTATTTCTTCTACAAATTTATTTCTTAAATTTAATTTTGAGAATGAGTTATGATATCATGGTCATTAACCACTCATATTATCCCAAAAATTGTTTTGTAGTTTATGTGGAAGTAGTATGGTAGTCAGCACATACCTTCATATTAATTGTAATATGATTTATGTGTTTAGGTAATTTTTAGAATATATAATTTAAAAAACACTAAAAATATGTTTCCATTATATAATCCGAACAAAATTGTTTTCGAAAAAATAAAATAGAACATGTAAGAATATCCGGTGGAAAATGAAATTGTCGAAAATTATAGAGTGTATATCAATTTTGTCCATCTCAAATTTATGCGAGAAAATTTTAATGTTTATCTGTAGTTGAAGCTTTTCTCCTGATAACATTATTTTCATTGGCATAACTTGATCTCGAGATTTAGATCAACGACTAGAAATTGGAAAAAGCTAAAAGAGTTAAAAAAAAAATTAAATAATATATTTATATAAAAAAATCGATTTCTAAAAATTTAAGGTGTTGAATGCACCAATTTTAAAATAACATTTTCTTTTTTTGCCTCCATTCCCTTAAAAAATTTCAACCAGGAATAATAAAAACTTGACATTAATAAAATTTGTATTTTGAATCTAAAACAAAACAAGTTCAACTAAACTTCAGCCATCAAAGAAGACTCTTTTTAAATATCTTTCTAACTCCTGAGTAGGTGAAGCATCGTTCAACAATAAAATAAGGTGAAATAATGATGAGAAATGGGAAGCTTCTACAAGAGTATGAAAAGAATAAAAACAAGAAAGCTTCCATCTCTCAAAAAAAGAAAGCTTCCAAAAGCCATAAAAAGTTTTGTGTTGACCAAACTACCGTTATAACACAAGTCAACATCAAATATATAATTTGATACGATGTCAATCGATCATAGTAATTTTTATTAAGAATACGACATTTATACAACCATTTGTAACAACTTTGATGAAAATGTACATTTACTCTTTTTTTATTAAACTAAAGCAATATAGAAAGAAAAAGAAAGAGAGAATAATATCGAAAGATAAACTTGTTAAAAAGTTATCATTAAATAGTTGTACAAATATCATTTCATACTCCACCTATCTCTAATTATAATTACCCTTAAGATAATGTACTATGCCAAACCATTCATATATAATATACAGAAGAAGAAAAATATACAGAAAAAGTTATCCTTCCTCTAAAAAAATTCCTTAAATATAATCACTACTTTAAATTATTATATACGTTAATTTTTTTCTTCTAAATATAATCACAAGTAATGATGCTTTTTTAAAAATAAAAATCTCAATGCTAATAATTAGTTGTTAAATTTTCTTTTTTCTCCTTCATCTGAGTTTAGCCTTAAGACCTTCAATTATTTATCTGTAACATAATTAACGATGCTAATTTGTTTTGAAATTTGAAACTCGTTGATGAATAAATCCATACACAAATGACGGTTTATTACCCCCTCTGATTCTATATGTTATAGAAAGTTAGATTAACAAAAATTTATGTATTTGATTCATTTGAACTAGATATATCAACTTTTGTCGACTCAACTTTTTCTCATACACGCCATCATGGAAAGTAATAGATATATAGTACATGCATATTAATTACACTATCTTTTTTTAATACAAAAAAGTGAAAGGAATTATAGCGAAATACCGAATATTACGAATAAGCTATTTCGTGGTGTTTAATTAAGTGTTTATTAGCACAATATTTCCGAAGTTTTATCTTATAAGCCAAATTATGGATATGTAATGCATTATTTCCGATACACTTAGGAGTCAGGCTATCGTGTTGCCTTGTGTGAATTTGATTCTCAATCAATTTTGGATCTTCCCGGTGAAGTTACATTCACTCCTATGAGCTCCACTTATGAAGCACATCATAAAGTTTCTTTCCTTTAATTGGTATACCATCCAATATCTACTATAAAAGAAAATATATTTTTTTAAATTCATGTATTATTCCGATCTCTATTGTAAAAGAATCTTAATTTTTTAGATTTATTAAATAAATGATGATTTAGTCTATATTAGAGGTTAAATGTATCATTAATGATGTATTTAACCTCTAATATAGACTAAATCATTATTTATTGACTAAATCTAAAAAATTAACATTCTTTTATATTTATATTAGAATCTAGATTCTCCCTCCAATCTTTGTTATAAGAGTTTAAATAGTGAACTTTCTCTTATAATAAAGATTGGAGGGAGAATCTAGATCCTAATATAAACTAGATACATCCTTTAAAAATGAAATTTTTTCTTACGATAGAAACTGGAGTAGTATCTCAAGTTCGTCCATACTCTTCTTGCTTTGCAGCTAGCATAGAGTAACTAACTAGTGTTAAAGTCAAATGCACAACCACGATAAAACTAACATCTTTCATGAATTGAAAATGAGTTGTTAAAGTCAAATGGTATGTAATTTTCACAAAATAGTAAGAACAGTTTTTCTCTAAAAGTGAGATCATAGAGATCAATTAAATTAATTAATCATCATACTATATATTAAGCCTAGACAATACTATATCATTATCTATTTCTTAAGGTCCCTATTTCTCTCATTTAGTCTACTCTCGCTACCAATTCCTCTCTTATCTTAGTCTTCTCTAAATATTTCTAAATCATATAAATGAAAAGAAGTAGTTCCAGGCTCTATTTCCAAAAAAAACAGATACCTAATAAACTAGTTTAAGACGGATAAATGTATAACATGCAGTATAACTAATAACAAATAAACTATAAGCTAAGTTATAACAGATAAACTAACTGAGTGTATTTGCTATGTTTGGTAAAGTTAATGGTCGAACTAGCTTATAAATAAATATGAAATGACATTAAAAAAGTATGTTTATAAATAAATATGAAATATGACATTAAAAAAGTATGTTTTCAAGAAAACATGTAATAGTAGCCAGAAAATAAATGTATACCGACTAGACTCCGCGTTTTTTATTAAGTACCACGATGTTCTTCACTCTTGCAAATGTTGAAAAGAAAGACAAAGCATGGGGAACAACACAAAAAGTCGTACAAATTTGTCAAAACATGTAATAGTAGCCAGGAAAGAAAGGTATAGCGATTGCGGTAAAAACCAACCGCATTAATTTGTGGAAATAAGATCCCACCAAGGTAAAGTCCTAGACATCCACCGTTAATCGCAGAAATAAAACTAAGGCAAGTAGATCTAATACTTATAATATGAATCAAAAGATTCCACAAATACATGTATATCTCTTTAAGAGACATGTTAAAAATTCCATAAATAATAAGTATTTATTGAAAAAAATAATTTTAAAAATTTTGAGAAATAAAATAACATAATTTTTATATTTAGTATACTATCATAAGTCTTTAGATTTTAGCATTTCCCAAACTTAATAACATCTATGTAGGACAACCACTTCCCATTAAGGCAATGTTGTGTCCGACAATGTTAGGGTCAGACACCGACAAATTTGATCACATTCAATTATCCAGTTTTTTCAAATTATCATGGATGTCCGTATAAATGTTGCGTCGCGTGTCCGTACTTCATAGGACACCGCAATAGAAAGAGCTTTAACATCACAAATTATTCAGTACGCAGAGAACGCTTTGAGTTAGACTTGGTCTGTATGTTATCCTTGTTAACATTTGCAATTGCAACATTGCAAACTCACAAACCACTGAAGCCTGTCTTAATGTACTTCAATGGCTAAAAAGAATACTTAACCTTTGTTACAACTTACAATGCTGAAGTCATGCAAGAAACATTTATCAACAACTGTTCCCTTGCTCCAAGACAATATATTTATAAGAAAACACTCCGTGTTATACGCCAACACCCTATCCAAATATTTAAATATATGCATAAAGCAGTATTGATCACATGATGCAGGGTCATGTACCCAATCTGTCCAACATATATCTGATAAAGATATAAGAAAATGCACAAAAAATGATTCAAACCTAAAACATACGTCCCATCCTAAATCAAGTACTAAGCTGCCCCATACTGAAAGAGCAACAAAGAATGCCTGATGGCATATGCTTGTCTTAAAAACATTCAGCATTACATTATTAAATAGTCAAACAGCAGTCAAAAGAAAATGGCAATGATATAAAATTGAAGTGGAATGACAACTAGTGTCAGTGCCCAATCTAAATCTAAATAGGAATCTCATTGAATTTGAGGGTAAGAAAGTTATCCTGCAACCTTCCATGCTCAGATCCAAGGAACCATGTTGTTTATTCTAGAAATAAACCAGTATTATGCTAGCATTTTCAGCATATTTTATTTGACGTTATCTGAAAGTTTCTTTAGTTTAAAATCAAAACTTTCAATGACAGACTGAGCATTTGCATATATCCGTGATATAGGGATATAGGAGTGTTAAAACATGTATTTTCCCAAAACGTTAAATCAACATTGTAATTTGTTTCTGAATATTAAGAATATTGGAATGGATCTAAAATTCCATTAATTGGGAATTCATAATTTGTTTCTGAATATTAAGAATATTGGAATGGATCTAAAATTCCATTCATAGGGAATTCATTTTCGTCCATGCTTATATGCAAGAACAATAGTCTGTCACAATAATAACAGAAATAAAACTACAAGCTCTAACTGTGCAAGTGTGTAACAATTCAAGAGAAAACAGAGATTTTACTTGCATCAATGTTGCGGGAATACCTAATTGCATAGCTGATTAGTACAGTGAGTGAAAAGTGAATAGAAAGCATGTCTCATAAGCAAAAGAAAATTTTGATCTCCTAGCTATCTATTTATGTGTACGTTTCGATTGAACATAAGATTGAGAGTAAACACGGCAGAATCACAACGTGCCACCGTGATTTTGGCAAAAAAATACATGTTGGAACTTCAACAAAATAATTGACCACCATAATTTTGCCAAACTCATCATCAATCCAAGCATGTACTACGAAAACTCTTACCCCTAATGACATGTGATGAAATTCATAACTTCTTTTTCCGTCTTTGTTTTCCTCAAATCCAGAGCAGAGACATTTACTATTCAACATAAATATTGAGCTCCCTGTTCAGAATCGACTATCCAAAACAGTTCCGACTTGATGAAATATTTTTAAGAAATGTGCATCATATCGTAAAATAATTAAGCATTATAAAATTTGCTACAAACTATGAAGATAATTCTCTCTTAATTGTAAATTTCAAAAGAGAAATCCTCCATCATCTTTGTTTTTTCTTCTTCCATTCCCAAACGATAACAAGCTACACTATTTACCTGGGCTATACATACATTGGCAATTTGGCACCAAAATTTCATAACAACTCTTTTTACCTCTATAGAAAGGAAAGACATACATTAAAATCAACTTGGACACTGTAATCAAGATGTAAAATGTTAACCCATACAGCAATATTTTCTGGAAACCAGGAGAAAAAGAATTCTAACTATGGAACAATACAATTCAAAAGACCAATCAACAACTTTGCCATTTTAACAGCTAAGCTAAGCTAACTACAAAGAGCTAGCCCATCATCATTATTCAATATACAAAAGAACCCTATCATTGAAACATTCACAACAAAAATTTGATCTTCTTTTCATTTTGTACAATGGACCCACCCAACAAGGCAGACCCAAAAAACCAAAACCAAAAATAATTAAAACTAACCTCCACTGAGGGAAAAAAACACATCTTCATTTCTTTTTCTTTCCATTCCATCATCAACTGATCCGGTGGTGGTTTCCTCCGCGAAGAACCCGAATCAGATTAGACGCATTTCTCCTAACTTTCTCACTATCATCCTCTACCAACCCAATACAAATTTCCAAAACCCCTTCTTGCAGAGTCATCAAAAGTATTTCCTTGCTATGCAAACAAACCAAAGTAAGTGCCAACAATGCATATTGAATCCCTCTAGAACTTCCATTCCTCAAAACACTCACCAAAATCTTCACACAACCACCATAACTCTCCAATTGTTCCCTCCCTTCCTTACATTTCGCCAAAACACCAATCACCTCAACACCCCTCTCAAGTCCACATTCAACATTTCTTAACAAAATCGGCACCGCGCCACAATCCACCGCCCTTTTTCGATTATCCCTAAAACAACAAAGCGCGTAAAGCGCGGTGGCAGCTTCCTTCTTTTCTCTCCCTTTCCCATCACGTAGAATCATCACCAGAGCTTCAATTGCGCCGGGAAAAGCTCCGATTGTTGCTTTATTCACCTCCACAACAGCAAGACTCGTGATTATCGTCGCCGCCAAAGCACGACAATCCGACGAAGCTACTCCGACTAGAAAATTCACAACCCGGTCAATTGCTCCTTCTGCAACAAGACCAATTTTGCTATCATCATCAAGACTAAGATTAAGAAGAAGAGACAGAGCCTTCTCCTGCAACTTAACGTTACCGGAAGAAGAAGAAGAGGAGGAGGAAGAGGAATCAAGACAGAAAAGCACGGCGGAGACGGCACCGGAATCAACAAGACGGCGACGGAAACTGGCATCACGTTTAGAAAGACGAGCGAGTTGACGAAGTGAGTCAATTTTGGAATCGGAAGAAGAAGAATTCAAAATTAGGGTTGAAATTAGGGTTTCAGGTTGTGAAATGATTTGATGAAGTGGTGGAAGGAGTGTGTAACTAGAGATTAAACTACGAAGCGCGTGGTTCGGGATGAGGATAGGAGAATCAGGAAGGGGTAGTTTGGTAATTGGACAAGTACGATGACCTTCGTCAAGCCAACGTTGGATTGAAGGACGATCGAATGTATGACCGGAAGAGAGGATGACTGGGTCGGACATTATTTCGAGTGAGATTGGACATTTGAAGTGTTCTGGGAGATTGGTCGCCATAGGAATGATGAAGTTAAGGTAAGTTTTTTAAGGTTTTGGGTTTATGGAAATGGAGGTTGTGATACTGATTTCTAGTTTACTTCAGTTCCGCCATTGTTCCATGTTTGTGTATGTGTAAGGGATTGTTTCTTGTGCTTTTATCTATGGACAATATTGTCCTTTGTTAAATAATGTTATCTCCACTAACTTGCTTTCGTTTGGATTTCTCTCTCTTCATACTTTTCATTTTTTAATAGAACCAATTTTATTTTATTTTTTTCTACATCACTAAAATTCTATTCATCTCGATAAAAATGTTAGGTTTGTTAGTTGACATAAATTTTATGGACGTATTTTTATATTTTATTTTGACAAAATAATTGTTAATCTCGTTCATAAAATCGCATTTGGGTTCTATTTATTTTTAGGTTAATAGTGTTTTTCGCTTGTAAAATAGGTTCTTTTTTTTTATCTCTAAGAAATTTTCGATTTGAAATTCGTCCTATTAATTTTTTTTCTTCTGGAATATCCCCATCCAATCCAGTAGAATCTAATACGTGGCGTTGACTTAATATTATTTTTTAAAAAATATTTGACTATGTGTAATAAAGCTCTTTCACATCATATTTTATTTTTAAAATATTTGAAAATTAATTTTAAATATTTAAAAAAAATCCAAAACATCATAAAAATATTCAGATTTTTTTCCAAAAATTGAAGAAAAGAAATTAGGATTTTTTTCTAAAATAAAATAATTCATAAAAAAACATTTTAAAAAATTCCCGAAATTATAAAAAAAATATTCAGAAAAGTATTCATATTTTTTTCTAAAAAAAATCATATGATTGTTTTCGAAATTTAAAATATTAGAAAAAAATCAAGAAAAAAAATTCGGTTTTTTCGAAATTAAATAAGATTTTTAAAATTCTGGAATTTAATTTTTCAAAATAAAAAAAGAAAATAATTTGAAAAAATTCAAAATTTTATAAAAAAAAGGTCATATTTTTTTCAGAAAAACTGTATTTTTAAATTTTTTTCTACCCAAAAAAAGTTATGGAAAAAATTCTTTGAAAATAAAAAAAATTAATAATTCAGATCATATTTTAATAGAATTGAAATTTCTTAAAAGTTAAAAATATTTTTCCTGATTTTTTTGAAAATAAAAACGATTTTTTTATTTTTGAAAAAAAAATTTCAGATTTTTTTTTGTTTCTAAATGAATTTATATTATTTATTTATAAAATTTTGAACTTTTACGATTTTTTTTATTTTCAAAAATTAATTTTTAGATTTTTTAAATTGTTTTTTATTTTAAAATTAATATAAATTCATTTATATTATTTTTTTTAAAATAGACACAAATGCCATGTGTACCCTTAAAAAATAAAAATAATTATACAGTCAACGCGTCACATAATCATATATGCACAGTCACCGCGCCACTGAGTGTGCCACGTCATCAAATATGCACAGTCAGATGGGGGAGGGGGTTTTCTAGAAAGAAAAAAAATTACGATGACGGAATCCAAACCAAAAATTTGTTAGGGAGTAAACCAAAAATGACTTATATTATAGGGGGTAAAACACTTAACCCTTTATTTTTAACACAAAACTAATTTCATCAATCAAATTTTGGCAATAATTATAAAGCTATAGATGCTTCAATAAAGGGGGTTTTCCTCGAGTTTGCATTCCCTTCATTTATCCATAGTGAGATCCACTTATAAAAATTGTTTCCACTAATTTCCACTTATGTTTATCTCTCTCGTAAATGGATGATGGGTAAAAGGAGGAAATCTAGACTCGGTTTTCTCAATCCAAATAAAGTCGGACAAATAAACTCATTTGAGTTAGTTTGGTAGTTTTACCTTGAAACATGGTTCTCTCAAGAACTCATATGATGTAAATTTTGATGGATTAATTTGCTTTCTTCAAAGAAAATATAAATTATAAATAGCAAATTTGGTATGTATTGAGCCGCTTAATTAACTTCTCTTCTAACATGTGAAATATCAATAATACTGAAACTAAAATTAGAACACTAATGCAATGTTTTCCAAGTATTTGTGATGCATCTAGTTATTATTATTGAGAGTTGCAATGACGTTAGTAGAATAGGAATTAAGCTACATGTCTCTAAACAACAAATCTTTAGCAAAATCCAACACCATTAGAATTGTGATCCTTTCAGCCATACTTGATTCTCAAAAATCACACGATACCATCAACCAGCTGCCATTACAACCTCATTCGAGTCTCTAACATCAGTCGCACGGCCCCAATGTTTGGTCTTTAGATGAGAAGGGCAATTTTTCAATTTTTATTGTTTTAATAGTTAAAGAGGAAGCACTAAGATGGGGAAAAGACAGAGAATATTAAGGAAACTATCTACAAATACTCATAGTCATGGATGGCATTTGGGTGACATTGTGGTTGGTGATACTGGTGTCTTTCTCCGAGGATGTGGAGAACATAAATGTCTCATCTGACTTGCAGAAAGTTGTCTCTCCTGTAGCTGTTGTTGAGATAGTGTTTAATTCTCGTGAGAGACACCTACTTCTGTTGAAGAAAGGCCCTCAAAGGCTGTTGATCCGGTTACTCTGTTACATTGGGCTAATACTCCAGTTCTCACCCCTTTGGCTTTGCCTAGCTATTCTGTTCCCAGTCATTTGAGCCTTGATAAGAGTATTCATCAGTTTCCTATAGAACCAGGTGATTGTGCTCATATTGCAACAATTGATGCTAGTGTCAAGGTTACTCTTGACAACACCACCTCTCATCCATCTATGTCACAGCCTGTAACTACCAGGTATGATAGTTTGACAAGTGACGAGCTCCCTTCAAACCAAAACTTGGCTCCTACCTCTAAACCCTCTCTTCATTCTGCTGATACCATTAAGAGTGTGCAGATTCTCTCCAAATTTTGGGGGGGATGGAGTTGAGGAAGAGGACTATGATGAAGCCATCCCATCAATCTTTGAGCGGTACTGTCCAAGTCTGTCATAGAGCACTAAGACAGGGAGAAAGCAGAAGAAGCAGGTGAACAAAGTCAAGCCTACTAGCTTCAACTCAGCCGAAATGAGGACCCGTGCCCAAAAGGATACCTCCAAAGTTGCCTTGGCATATACCGAATAGTTGGTTCCATTGCAAAAGAATACATGGGAAGTGTTGTTTGCAACATCTTGTTCAGGCAACAAGATTTGTTCTATGATACTGTTAATTCTATCTCATCGGGTGTTCAAAGCATTTTTGAACCTGGGTGTTTAGCTAGTAACTTCTGCTTTTTCCATGTTGTTGTTCTTTTAGCAGTTGCTTTGTTAGTTTAAATTCATTGAGGATTTGCACAAGCCTTTCTTATTATAGATCTCTGTGATGTAATATTTTGCACCCTCTTTCTGTTTTGATGTAAGCACTTTTGTTGTTAAGGGTTATGGCCCTCTCCAAGTCTTTTTTAGAATTTCCTTGCTTGATAAAAAAAAAATATTGGTGATATTGGTCAACCACGATGCCACAAGTGTACAAAAAAAAATCCTTGTGAGAGAGAAAAAAGAAAATCACTTATGACACTGTGGTTGGTCAATTTCACTATTGTCATTAACCATAATATCACCCCCAAGTGATATCTCATGGTCAGAAGTAGTGTAAAGAGATGATGAGAAGATGAAGTAGCACTTCATCCTAAATTTGAAGATCAAAGATTCAAATGCCCCCGCTTGTTAATACCACTCTCAGTTCTCTATCCATGTGTTCCTTGTTTTTTTTAGAGAGCTGTTATATGCAGCGAATTTTAATGTCCCAAGAGCACCACGATAACAATTTAACCAATACAAATGCAGCTTTTGCACAATACACGAAGTTAGTGGGAAGTTCCTTTCAATTTTACACAATACACGTCATTCTTGAAACGGTTCGCGTGATATGTTTTCGCTAAATTTATCATTTCTTTCTTTTTTTAATCATGTATCATCTGCATACCACTACATAGACTAATCTATCAAAGTAGATAAGACCGCGGTGAATGACAAACTCTTTTTTAAAAAATTCAACATGTTTCTAAAGGTTAGAATCGAAGGCATAATCTCTAGTTAATGTCAGTATTGAAAGACTGTTATATCAGTTCTTATATTAAAAAGAGTTAATCTCAGTATTGAAAGACTATTTTTGTGTAAAGTACAATCAGAACTATTTTGAAATTTCAATATGTTGAAAGATTATTATAATTACTCGTTATATATTTAAGGACCAAAATAATTATTATCCGTAAATTCAATTATAATATATTTTCTGTTACAGTTTAGTATATACTTTTTTTTTTTTGGAATACAATTTATATGTAGGTCCCCTAAAAAAAATTATATGTAGGTTGAAATATCACGCATAGATGGATGAATAACAACAAGAAGGATATTTCTTGTCAAAAAAAAAAAACAAGAAGGATATTTCGAAACTTTCAAAGGCTGCTATGCTCTAACGTTTTCAACGTTTTGTCGGTTACTTTGGCGAAAAAGAGAGGGAAACAATAATGACATTTCTTTTTTGTTAAAAATAGAAATAGAGTCTCATTTCAAAAAAGGAATAGAGTCTATGCTTCTTCTTTCTTTCTTTTTTTATAAAAAAAGTCTAACATCGTAGAGACATTAGGCAAAGAAAGTTAAAATTTCATTAAAAGAATTATTTTAAAAATATAATTTGTTTATTTTGTTTTAGCAATAATCATATCATTTTGCTTTTATTTTAGCAATAATCATATCATTTTTTGATACAAACTTACTTGTTTAGTATTTAAATCAATGCTTTAGAGACACTCATTAACACCCTTCTTAAAAATGGAAAGATTTTACTAACACATTCGGTAATGATATATATTAAAAAGGAAATCCACAATTAACCATTTTACATTGATCGAAATAATATTTTGACTTTTAAAAAATTAAATACTTGATTTTTGTGATGAATATTCTTTATTGAGTTCATTGACATGTGTTTTTGAGATATATGTTAACATTGGCCAAAATAAAAAAAGTGATATCTCCAAAAGGGTTTTGTCAACATAGTTTGATAGACACTTACGAAGTTACGACATAGTGAATCTAAGTTTAAATCTCAACTGAAAGATGTGTTCATATTTTATAATTTATAGTCTACAATATCTTAAATAAAATTAGACAAATTTAATCCAAAAGTCATTTATCTTGTTTATTTGTAACAATTATGTCATTTATCTTCTTTTTTGTCTCGTTCAAATAATGTATCTTATTTATTTGTAACATTTGAATATTTTCTCGTTTTTTTCCCAGCTCAAACCCTTTAATTGTTAAAATTTGTACAAGTTATTCCTTTCTTTATTTTTTTTATTAAAAAAAGCGTGAGGTGGATTGTCACATATGATTATTAGTAATAGTTTTTATTATAAACAATTTTTATCGTTAAAAAATACAGAAACAAACAAATATTCATCTTCTTCTTCTTCATATCTTCATCAACTTCACCATCGTCACATTTTCTTCAAACCCATAAAATTCAAATCAAAACATCAAGTTTTAGTGTCTCTAATCAAAACCTATAAAACATCAACCCTAATAATAATCACATGTGGCTAGCTTCATCAATATTTTTTTAATGAAAATTAAAAAAAGGACTAACTTGTAAATATATAAAGAGAAAAAGGTTTTGAATGAGACAAGAAAAGATAAAGGCCTCAATTGTTAAAAATAAATAAGATAAAGAACCCCTAAATTAATTTTGCCTTAAAATTATCTCTAGCGGAAGGAGCCTAAGAAAAAACGGAAAAAATAAGGTGTAAATGTTAACCAATGTACTTAAAACATTAGTCAAGTAGTCAAGGCATATAAGTAATAAGTTTGTATAAGAAATAACCGGGTTTATTACATTTACAAGTATTTAACTTGAATTTTAAAGAAAAATGTTTATTTTTTAACTCTTGATCAATTTAGAACACTTGTTAGCAAAACTAATTCAAAAAATAATAAAATAAGAACTAGATTACTCTCCTTATATTTTTGGCATAATTGCACATGCCCCTTAAGTATTATAGTTGTACGATTCCGGTCACAACTGATTTCTTTAAGAGGTTTTAGTTTCTTATTATGTTTCTCCTTTTATGATTTGGTAATCTCCTATCCAATTTTCTGCCAATTTACACTTAGGTAGCATAATTTATCGACGTGACACTAAATTTCATAGTCAATATAGTATTTTTTAAAATTTAATTTTTAGCTCAAATCAATTGAAATATCTAACCCTCAGCCATGACTAAAACTCATTAACCACTTTACAACAACCACTTAGTTATTTGGTTCACATATTTAGATTTTATATTTAAAGAGAAATGTAGAATTACTTAATAAAATTTTCTCTAAAACATTTTCTCTACATTCTCTCTAACTTTCTCTCCCCATCGTACAACTTCTCCCCTTCAAATCCAAAAACAATCTCTCACCATGCAGATTTTGATGATGGTGGTGTGATGAGACACTGCTGCCGTACAGTTTCTCCGCATCATCGAGGCACTTCACAATGCCTTCGTCGTTTATGGTCGAAGGCTTTGTCGGTTACGTTTTGCGATTTGAACGCGTAAAAGGGTCTGTTTCCAACAGCTCCGCCTCCTTTCATGGCGGTGGTTGCTCATGGTTTCAAGAATGGTTGTTCAGATATACTGTTTTGAGCACCATGGATTTCGGTCCGGTTTTGACAGGTTCTGCACTGTTGTGGCGGTGATGGTAGAGCTGTCAAAACGAGCGGCCCGACCCTAACGGATTTCAGGCTTTATCGGTCCGGGCCAAAAAGCCCGGTTAGAAAACGAGCTTGAAATATACTACCCGAGCCCGGCTCTACACGGGCCGTGGGCTTAACGGGCCGGCCCGTATTAAAAACTACATTTTTTTTATATAAAAAAGCACTATAAAATACTCCAATAATTTTTTTTTATATAAATAATATGTTCAAATAATGCCTAAATAATGCCTAGCACAAAAATAAATTGTAAACATTTTTGTACAACCGTCATAAGCTAAAACGGCGAGCAAAACAATTTTAAATAATAAATTAGATACGTTATGGTTATGGATATTTATATATTCGATCTTTAAAATTATAAATAACGAAACGAGTAAATATAATTTTATATTACATTTATATTTGTGTTAATTCATTGAATTTTCACTTTGATAATCAACTAAGTAAAGAATTATTTGAAAAATATATATAATTTATAGGATTTTTTTGTTATGCGGGCTAACGGGCTACCCGCGGCCCGTTCGGGCTAGCCCGAACGGGTACCGGGCTTTTTAGGGCCGAGCTAAAAAACCCTATTAAAATTTGGGCTCAATATTTAAGGCCCAAACCCTATAATTAATCGGTCTAAACGGCTCTGCCCAGACGGCCTGATCCGTTTTGACAGCTCTAGGTGGTGGTTATGTCTATCAGTGGTGTTTTGGTTCAGAAAACCATCGGCAGTGCAACCGCGGTGGTAGGTTGATTTTAGATTTGCCACTTGACGGTGGTGGGTGATGAACTTGAATTTTCTAGTTTGTTGCTACGGTCTCGTTAGGCTCGAAAGGGCCGTTAAAGCTTGTTGTCTTTGGTTACAAGAGGTTGTTGGTTACTGGATCTTGTTCGTGTTGGCTGTCGTTTCATTTGCCAATGATCAAAAGATGACTTTGATTGTATTCACACTTATCTCTGGTTCGAAAAGATGTTTGTGGACTTTACACATCTTTTTTGCAATTTGGTTTCAGATCCCGCGTTGGGTTCGCTAGATTGTGCGTTGTGTAATTGTCTACTAAGCATTTAGATTCATCACTGGATCACTGCCCGATTGGTTTTTGATATACCACTTTTGTTCATTTTGTTGTATTACTCGTTTAGGGTTGATTTATGGTTGTTGGGTAAGGTTTATGTTCCCTTAGTTGTTTGTACTTTCTTTTTATTTGTAATATTTTCCTTTGCTTAAAAAAAAATACTTAATAAAATTTGGTGGCATTTAACATGGGAAAGGGGAATCCTTTCCCACCATGGGAAAGTTTTTTTAAACCATCAAATTGAAAGGGAACATTGATTTTACTATAGACCTTTTCACACTGTATCTTTCTTCTCTCACAGTCTTCAACCTCTAATGAGACACCAATAGACCCACCACCACCATCTGAGTCCAAGAGCCACCTCTAAACAATTGATTTCAGCTTAAATCTATTATGCTTATCATCTTCATCCTCTTCTCAATCCCCCACCAAAAAAAAAAACAATTTCATTATCTTCTCAAATCAAAAGTTACAGAGCATATATCTTAGCTATTGTCCCAAAATCAAATGAGCTTTAACCCATTTTCTAAATCTAGTTATCTTTAACCCATTTTCCTGATTCCAACAAGCTTCGACCTTATTTTATGGAAGCTTCAACAATCTTTTGCTATTTACGTGTTGGGTTTTTTGATAAATTTGGTAATGAAAAATGAGTTTTTCTTGAGAATTTGGGTTTAAGGAATCTTCAACATTTAATTAAAAATATATTTCAGATTGAAAAAAAGGGGTCAAATCAATGGAGTAAAAAAAAGTGAATTTTTAAGGTTAAAACATTTATTTTTGTCCATTTTTCCATTTTTGGTTCGGCTGTCATTGCTGCTTGTGTATTGGGGTAATGCAGACCTGTTTTTTGGCCTTCTGTTTGTTATTTCTTTCATTCTGTGCGGTACTAGTAGTGTGAATTTGGTGGCCTGTACCTTTTTTCTCTCCTGTATTGAATGTGCACTCTCTGTGTTGTATCTGTTTGCTACCTATGCACTACTTGTGCTTGGCCTATTAATGATTATGCTATTTCAAAAAAAAATTATTGTTTGTCTCCTATGGCTGAGCCTGGTTGTGCATCATTGAGAGGTTGATGACAGTGAGAAAAAATATATAGTGTAGAGAGTCTATAGTAAAATCAATGTTCCCTTTTAATCTGATGGTTTAAAAAAACTTTTTCATGGTGGAAAAAGATTCCCCTTTCCCATGTTAAATGCCACCATAAAATTTTGTGAATATAGTAGGCTTGTTACAAGTTTACTTATCATGATTAATTTTCTTTTCATGACGGTGTTGATTAAATTAAGTTAACATATCAAAGCTCTCAAAATCCATCCTTCAAGAAAAAGTCTCAAAATCCAGATGACAAGACAACACAATATTCTAAACATAAGCCTTAAAATGCAAAGTTTTGTTTGTAATAATAACCAGAGATTTTGTGACAGTATGCCTCATAGGCTCAAACTCAAATCTGTCACGGCATGGCACATTAAGGACCATCAATGACTGAGTAAAAGGGACGGCAATATATATGGCAGAAAGTCAAACATAAAATGTCCAAATTTGTGAGCCAATCTCGCTCGCGGTGCACATGCTTTTTAAATTCGTGAGCAAATTTAAAGAATTTTAATCAAGATACATCGTTGGTTGAATTGAATTATTTTTAAGGTTATACAAATTAATTTATGCAAATAAATAGATTTTTATGTATTATAGTTTACAAAGATACAATTTTCGTTAATAAAAATTTATAAATTAAGATAAAAATTTATAAACTATTTCTCATAAGTTCAAAAATAAATCAATTTTAACGGACCCATAATCCATAGTTTACAATGAAATATAACATCTCGGTCACGTGTGGACCATGTTGATAGTGATTAGATTGATTGGGCTCACAAATTTAATATATATGCATTCCCTCGATAAAAAAAAAGTTCACTGTACATTCATTATAGTTTTTTTTAGGTACAAACATTATATAATTTATAGGATCTTGCTAACCGGTGTCCTCATGACAATGGTTAAGGAATCTATAAATAAAAATTTTATCTTAAAAATATAAAATGTTATTTTTTATAAAGTAATGATTATACAACCTTTTTATAAAAATTTACTTACGTATTTTAAATGTTTAACCATTGCCCTTAGAACACTGATTAACATTTTCTTGATTTATACCATTCGTCGTATTATTTGTGGAAAAAAGTTTTACACATGATATATTACTATATCATTAATAAATTGAAAAAACATGATTTTATTAGATAATGTGGCAACACAGTACATTACTGGATACACGCATAAAGCTCTTTCATACTGAAATTTTATATACTTATTTTTCAAATTTAATTGAGTTTACATGCAATCTTATGCTTACACATATATATATTACTTCTAACACGAGGTTTGTGGTGGTCAATGTCATATTTAAGGTTTACCAAATATTTGAATTTGGTTCTTATCCATGATTAATTGTTTGTGAGTGAAATCGATCAATATTTCTTATTTACAAACAAAAGTAAAGGACATGAGTATGATGCTTCTTACAATCATCATGCAACAGCTGTGTAGATGGCGATATCCTTGAAATTAAAACTATATGGTAAAGAAAAAGGGTTGGACAAAAAGAGATGTACACTTAATTGAATAGATAAGAATATAGCCTTGTATTCTCTGCCTCAAACAACAAGCTTGAAAAAGACTTGCCCTAACTTGCATTTATAGATTGAAAAGGAAAAAAGGACGTGGGGGTTATGAATCCGTGTGTATTTGTCACTTAGGACAGAAACGTGATGCATGAAAAATGACAAGTGTAAAGCCGTTGGAGCAGTTAGTACGGGTAAAATGTGGGAATTAATTTAATTTGTCACTACTTCAATATTTCTATACATATACTATTTGGTGCCCCCTAATATGAACTTTTTTTAAAGGATCCAAACATGGACCTCCAACTTAACCGGCTATTTCAAATTGTTTAACTCCTTTTTTTTTTGTTTTAATTCTGCTCATTTTCATCTGCTTCTTTTCCACCTAGTATATCATTTTGATATAATCCCCGGCCAAGTATCCTTCTTAATTTCTTTTTTTACACAATATATCCTTCTTAATTTTGATAAACTTGTTTATATATATGTTTAATAACTCTTAATTAGTTAAAAAAATAATATACAACACATATATACATTAATTCAGTTTCCCCACCCTTTTAGAAAATTAAAGAAAAGAAAGGGAGAAAAAAAATCAGTTTCTGCACTGTCGTCCATTCCCGTTTCGATCACCGGACTTACTCTCAAAAATGAAATACAACACAATATATATTCATCCTTTGATTTCTGCTGAGAACTTCTTAAATTAGATCTGGTAAAAACTCCCGAGTTCTTAAATCAAACAAGTTATAAACTGTTTCAAGCATCTCAGAAGAAAAACTAGCAAATTCAATTCACTTTCCGTCAAGCCTTAAATTTGTAAAGAGTAAAGTAATGAATGCAGTAGAAATAGTACTACTTGAGAAGGAGTAGTGTAAAGTCTATATATCTTTGTAAAAACTGGTTCTCATAACCGTGAATTAAATTCAATTCAACTTTAAGATTTCTAACTTAGCATTAAAAATTTATATGTGTTGAATAGTGACCATGGAGAATGGAGATACACGCACCAACAAATAAAAGGGTATTTCCTGTATCAAACAAAAGGGTCAATATTTTTTATTTTAACTTTATTATAATACCAACCGGTTACATTATCTGGTGCAGTAGGTAAAACTATGAGGACCATGGTTGAACCTCTTTTTAGGGGGTGCATATTAGGGGCTCCCCTACAAGATACCTCTCAAAAAAAGTATTTTTGAAATATAGCTGATTTAGTGGGATCAGCACTTTTTTTTAGTTGAAAAGAAAATAAAATATTTTAATCAACTGAAGTGGCTGGTGGCTGCCTCAATAATTTCATACACTTGCATATGTCTGCGGTTGTATGTAAATCAAATTATCAACTGGTGTTCATCACTTGGAAATAGGTTGGATCGAGTTATTTATACAAAACTCAAACCTAGTTCAATATAAAAAATAAAAAGGTTTATGTCTGATCTGTTATCTATGATCATCAATCGGAAATAGGTTGAGTTATTTATACAAAACTCAAGCCTAGTTCGTTAAAAAAAAAATGTTTCTCTGATGTTATAATTTTATTTTTAGACTTGAACTTAAATGCTAGGTTATAATTGCAATCGGTTGGTCCGACTTATTCCTACACTTTTTCTTGTCAAATATCTTAGTAATTGGGCTTGCATATTTTAAATGTGAAAAAATAGGGAGTCTGAGATTCAAACTCCGACCCCCCTGTATGATATTGTACTTGCAACTAACATGAGATATGCTTACACTACAAGAAATTTAGCATTTTGTGACACTTACCCTGCGACCCTTGTCTCAAAATGTCGCAAAGTACACCTTTGAGACAGATGTTGCGACCTTTGCAGTCAACAACCGCATATTTGAAGCTAAAAATTTTCAACACATTGTCTACTTCCAAAAAAAATAAACTTTTTTGCTCAAATATTTTTATCACTCCTGCTTTCCCAATATCTCCCTCCCACAACTCAAAACCCTAAATCTCAATTTTATTCCTCAATCTCTCCCTCATTCTCCCAATCTGAACTCTAAATCTCCATCACTCTCACCCTCACTCTCACTCTCACTCTCACCATCGCTCACTACCCAATTGTTCACCACCTGTTCTACTGTTCTCACCACACACTTGTTCGTATCAGCAATCTCACTCAAACTATTTTATAGTGTCTCCTTTGCGACTGTTTTGAACTGTTGCAGAAAGCCAAAAGGGGCGGTTGGGAACAGTTGCAATGTTCTTTGCGATAGTTGTAACGACTGTTGCGTTAACTGTCGCAAAGTGTTGTTGCGACCCCCAATTTCTCCGTCAGTTAAGGAACTGTCACAAATGAGCATTTGCGACTTTTGAACGGTCGCCATCCATCATTTTAAGGGTCGTAAAATGCCTTTTTTCTTGTAGTGGTATACGACGACTTATTCCTAGTTTTGTGCATCATGGAAGTAAAAATTCAGTTTACAAATTCCCGACCTTTTCATCGAAGTCAAAATTGTACATTAGTAATATGCAGTCATACAATTTACAAACTCATAAATTAATTTGCTTAACGGGATATTAATCTTGCGGTGGCGTCTATGGTGAACCATCAACTAAATGGTTCACCGGTGAACCACTTTTATTTACCGTTAGATTAATTTTAAAGGTTTGGATGAGTTAGAGAGAAAAATGAGAACACATATGTATTTCCTCATGCAATCCCTACCCCATCCCCTCTCTCCCCACTCATCTCTCTCGCACATCGTTCTACTTTTGATGTCATTGTCCTCTAGCAGATTTCCATCCACCCACCGCCCCACTGTCTCATCTACACCCATATCAGAATTCCTTAAGACTTCATGTTGGCACTCAAAACCATTAATTCCATGTGTAAGTTGTAATACTCCGCGTTTTAGTTCAAGATGTTTTACCCGGTGGCTCGTCTTATGCGCGTTTAGGCCGAGGGGCATGTTGGTAATTGCACGTAGGGACTATTTAAGTGGGTTTGGACCCAAAACCTTAATTTCCAATTACTCTTTCTCTCTCTTAAGCAAGGACAGAAATCTGTCCTCTCTCCCTCACACTCTTAAGCTCAGCTCTCTTCTCCTCTCATCCTCATTTAATCCTCCCAAGTTGGTGCTAGATTGCTATGCATGTTTGAAGCTTTGGATGAGCTTGAAGATTGCAAGCCAACACCTTTTCTTCTTCCATGCTTTCTCATCCTTGTAGAGTTGTCCAGCCCTAATCTGTGTCTGTGTGTGTGCATGTTATTTCTGTTCTTGCAGGTGAGTTCACTAGCTAGCAAACTATCCTTGGGTTATGTTGATTCTTGTGAGAATTAGATAGTTAGAAGCTTGATGAAAACCTAGGGTAAATGCCGTGATTATTGCTATGATTCT
>Ga0315913_1001329_pt1 | contig 26872 bp, 14 predicted proteins | sample MpolsnodulesMG_FD_207736 | JGI IMG/M metagenome (GOLD analysis project Ga0315913, IMG submission 207736) | Medicago polymorpha root nodule microbial communities from Los Angeles, California, United States - small nodules | ecosystem: Host-associated > Plants > Roots > Nodule | place: USA...
GCTTTGTTACCCAAAACTTTGGCATGATAAGGGTAAAATTGTAGAAAGCTTTTTAATAAAAATCCAGGAGGTACCAATTTCATTCCAAAGGATGCTGAATACGCCAAAATTTTGGACTGAAAACTCAATGAATTTCATACTAGTATTTAATTTTGGTTTTTTTTTTTTTTTTGCATAAATGAGATAAATCTTGCATCATATCATATATTAGTTGGTTTTCACTGATGAATAAAAAAATCTCAAAATTAGATTAATTAAGACATGATAAAATTTACTGATCTAATAGTATGGGTCTAACTTATATTGATACATTTCAAAAAACACCACACAAATACAACTTTTTTTATTTTTATTATGAATTATTTTTCTTAGTTAACAATAGTCGTAGTTTTTCCGATAGTTGCAGGCTCCTTAATTTTCTTTTTCCTCATAAGTGAAGCACACGTTTGTACATAGTGCAAAACTATTTTCCTTATGCGCATTAGACAAATCCATAATTTTCTTAATTTGTGTAGAAATTTACTGTTTATTCTTGGGACAAAAATTCTTAATTTTACTGGTTCTAATTTATTCAAAGTTCAATAATTCAATACAAGACAAAACTTCAAGTCCACAAGAATTTTCTTTGCCAAAATCTAGAAGAATTCTTTGGAATTTCTCATAAGAGTCGTGGAAGTAAATGCTTGCCGGCAATAACAAGGCATGAAAAGCGTGACAATAATGTGCATTTTGTCTTCTAGCGTGACAATATAATGTGTCCATTTCCTTTAATAAAAAATAAAAACTATAATGTGTCCATGACGCAAGGTGGAATTCAAGCCACTAGAACTTCATTTTGCACGATCTACAGTCTACAGAATTGAGTCAATGGACAGATACGTAATTGGAATATCAAATCATGGGAGCCACACCCTTAATACTCTTTATTTGGGGTGTTGGAATATCAATGAAAATTTGAGGATTACAGTAACTAGCCATTATGAATACAACTATATAGCACTGTTTATTCACCTCCTTAATAACTAGCCACAAAATACAGTTTGGGCGTAATAACAGTTATCATATGAAAACTTGATCAACTAACTATACTAGGCCACTGGCTCTGGTGCTACCTCTGCTCCAGAATGGCCATTCTTAGTGGTGAAGGGCTTCTCATCATCAAGTCCCCAGAACTTGGCAGTTTTCACATCCTCTTCGGTCATCAACCGTGAGAACTCTTCATGGTCATACTTTAAAGTAGTTTTTCCACCAAATTCACTAGGAAGGTTATCCATGTCGAAGAGTGATTTCATCAGCTCCACACTGTCTTTACTGTTGGGATAAACAAACTTTACCTTCTGAGCTGTCTTGGGATCCAGGAAGTACTTTATAGCCTATCAAAATGAAAGTAACTTCAAATTTGTTAAATGAAAGAGGTCACTGTTAAAAACTCATGATTCAACCTCAAATTGTAAGCACGAGAAGTTGACCAAAATCCATAAAGAACGGAAATGGATTCTCTCCATTGAAACGAGAGAAGAGTGAGATAAACCTTTGCATAGAAAAAACAAATGGAAGAAGATCGGGACATAAATCGGGGACTGTGGGAAGGGGCCCATGGGAAATCATGTCAGGACTTGCTTTCAAAAATTAATACTAATAGTGTAAATTTGAAAGTCCTAATCAAATTTAAAAATGCAGAAAGGGAAATATGATTTGGATAATCAATATCAATGTTCTATAATTGGTGAGACAAAGAAAATACACTTGCAAGTATTGTTTGATCTTTAAAATAAAATATAAATGAGACAAACCACAACCATGCAATGTGACCTATCACCTAAAGATTAGAAAAACTAACTACATAACGGCATGTGACAATGAAGCAGAACAAATATACTTGCAGCAGGGAAGGAGTACAAACCTTATAGAAAGCCTGAAATATTCTTGGTGGGTTGTGCAGAATAGCTATACCAAGCCTTTCCGGATAGTGGCCTTGTAAAATGTGAATAATCTCACGAGCAGTTTTAGTAGAAATCTTTGTGCTAAATGAAAATCCTGTGAAGTCTATCAACCATGACATTTGTTCTTGACCATCGGAAAGATTAAGCACCGCATTTTCCAACAGATAGACTAAATGTTTGATATTATTTTCTTCTGATACTGTGTTCTGACAGAAGGAAACAGATTAAAAAGAGTTAGCTGACCAGTTATGTACAAGATTGTTAACTACATATAGCTTTAATAATGAAAGTACATCTTAGTTCAAACCTGCATCCCTGGTCTCATTATAAGCACTGTCCTCCCATGTATGTCATGAAAGTTAGCTATGGAGACTTTTCCAGTCTCGCCCTCATGTGCTACTTCAGCCTGAATTTACCAACCATTAAATTGTAAATATATAAGTTTATGATGCATGAAAGAGAAATATGCATAAATGGCCTATCATTTAATGATAACTTCATTTAGTCCTAACAGGCTATGCATATATTAAACTCATGCGGTAGGTAGCACATCATTTTTGGAACTAAATGTCTTCCGAAGATAATGTACGATCTTAATCAATTTTAAAATTACAACTCAACAATGATAGCAACTTAATTTTGACAATTTGAAACTTACATGCATGTTGTTGTTGACTTTACATTTGAGTAATATGGACAGTGCATACTTAAATATTGATCTATAATCCAAGCATAATGTTCTCCAAGAAAAAAACTTGAAAAAATATAGAATAGAGAGAAATATCTTTTCCAGCAGATTAAAAATTAAAGAAAAAATATAGAAAAGTCATACAAAGAAATTAATTGTTTTTGCTAAGAGAAGAGGCAAAATAACACATGAACCATTAAGCAAGGTCAACACAAGTTAGAGAAAAATAGCAGAACTCCAGACGACTTTGTGCTTCATCAATTTGTCAAATCCTTTATGGCATGGATCAACATTACAATTATAACATGTTCATGATACAAAAGTTTCGGCATCATCAATTAAGCATGTGAACGACAAAGCCAGAAAAATCAAACTAACCCAACGGATTTCCTCAGGCTTATAAGTAGACCTCCACTTGAGTGATTCCTCCAGCATTTTCTTGGCTTTATCGACATTCCAGTTCCGTGCTTCTAAATATCTCCTTAAACATGCATCTGTGCAATATTTCAACCGACGCCCAGATAAGGGCCCAATAGCAGCTCTTAGTTCAGCCACCTGTTCATAGATCAAGGTACAATCAAAATCACATCAGATCCTTTCAGAGTCAAAGCATAAAATCTTCCTATTATCGTTACATGATACCATAGAGAGAAGATCTAATGCAATCAAAATCACCAGCTACTTTTATTTAGAACTTTTTTCAATAATTAATAATTATACATAAAATTCTGAAATTTTTCAGTGAACCAGGTATCGCCTAGCTGGAAGTCTGGTATTAATCCCCCGAGATACCAAGATCTATTTGTTTTTGGATAAGCAAACAGCAAAATATTATTGGATAATTTGTTTAGGAAGGGAAAATATCAATAGCAGGGATCGAATCCAAAACCTCTTACATTGAACTCATTATGTTCTATACATAGAGTCAAAGAAAATATAAGGAAAAACGAGTCAAAGAAAGTTATGTATCTAAACCAAATTTTGGACCAGATACATCAATTTTCTTTGCCTCATTTTTACTTAGATTTTGTTATGATTCGGGACACCCGGTCATTTGACAACGGCATCACACAATTTTTGGTAATTATGAGTATACATAACCACGGACTAAACACATGTTTGAATCGACATTGAATTTAGTGAAATCACAATCGCAAAATAAACTTAATTTACCTTAGCTTCCTGAGTTAAGGAAGTATTCTCCGGCTGATTCTGGGTTTGTCTTCTAAGAAGGAACATGTTGCCTCCAAAAAAAAATGTACTTCCCAACCAACCTACGGCAGAAAATTTGAAATAAGATTAATTTTCCTCTTTCATTTCATTCCAAACAAAATTAATTAATGAATCCACCAACACTGTACTACTAATCACGTGTATATAACTGTAGCCTATAACATCTGATTCAGAATTTAACCAAAAAAACAATTAGGTGAACTTTTCCAGCAGTCAACATTTTCAACCTGAATTATTATTGTTCTCAGATTTCGTCTTTTTCTACTTTTCAACTCAAATCACAAACAGGTAAAGAAATTTTATCCAAGCATAGTAGCGTTGACTTCAAGCTAAAAAACAATATTCATCATCTAAAAATGAAAATACTGAAACATTTTGTCTTGATTAATACAGTAATAATCGGTGAAAATTCATAAACACAGAATTGAAACGCACGTGAAGAATATAAATCTGAGAAGTAAAAAATTGTATAATTGAATAAATAATCGAACGAACCTGGAGAAATGAAAATGAGAGAGGGTATGGTATAGTGTTTATGTTAATCGTTAATTTGATTAAGTTGGGATATGAAAGAAAGAGTGTAGTTAGTTTAGTAACTAATGAAATGAAGAAGGTAAAGGACACGCGAATTGTTAATATAGTGTTGTGACTTGTGAACGAAACGGTCACCGTTTGTAAGAGAGAGACTGACAGAGAGAGAATAAGATACCGTAGCGGCTGAGATGGGGGGTTGTAGTAGTAAGTAGGTAGCCTCATCTTTCCCATTCACTTCATTAATTAATTGATTACATCTTTTTTGACCAATAATTAAATGGATCCTCCTTTTTAGTCAAAACAAAATAATTAAATGGATCCTCCTTTCAAAAAAAAAAAATTAAATTGATCTAATAAATAGATACTCTCCGTCAGTTTAATTGAATCATTTTCTCATTTCACCCGGATTAAGAAAAGTGTATAAATGAAAGAGAGAGCGAAATGATTTTAAGTGTTTTTATCAAGTACCGGTGCATTCTTCTTTATCATAAATGTAAAGTATAATATATTGAATTGGGAGTGGTGAAAGTAGTATTAATTAGAGTTATAAAGGGAAAAAGTAATTAATATTGTATTGAAAAGTGAAATAACTCAATTATTTTTGGGACATTTTTTTTTTTGCAAATGGCTCAGTTATTATGGGACGGAGGGAATAAATGATATTTGTACAACCACTTTTTGACAACTTTTGAAACAATTTTCTCTCTCATACTCACATGTTTTTTTATTCTCTCTCTTTTTCTTTCTCTCTCTGTTCTTTTTGTCTAATAAGAATAGAGAAAAAGTAGTTGTCACAAAAGTTGTACACAATTAATTATACAAATATCACTCATTTAATAAATAATACTGCACGAAAACGTCATTAACTAGGAAATATAAATAAATAGATCTATAGCCTTATTTTTGGGCGAGAAGAAAGCTCCCACGATCTCTATGATTTTGTGTATGTCTAGCAAGACAAATTTTTCATGTCCACCAAGAAACACAATCTTTTTTTCCGAATAATTTAGTGGTTAGAGCTCATATATTTTAAATGGGGAGAAATAAGGTATTTAAAGTTTGAACCTCAATTACGTCATATATATCCCTATGAACTGAGTTAAGCTCACAGAGATAGTTCCCACGATCTCTAATAGTTTATTCTTATAAGTTCATTTAATTAAAAATAATGTGTTTTGTAGGCGTCAGTTCACACGAGTTCATAGTTTTATAATGTTTTTTTTGATAATTTAATTTAAGTAGTTTATAGTTTTTTTTTAACAGCAAAATTTATTAAACGACCAGATCCCTGTTCAAGACGAACAGAGACTGATGAATTAAAAACTACAAACTATAGACGTGTAGTATATAGGCGGAACACCTAAAATAAACACCATGAAAGACACTCATACACACAACACCTCAAACATGCTCTGCTTTCAACACCTATGAGGCCAATAACCACCAAAATAAAACCTCACCACCAAAATAAGATTTTGTCTCAAACAACCACTGAAAACGATATCCATAACCACCCATCGCCACTACTCACCCCAACAAAAACACCCCTATAGAGCAAACAACATTTTCTCATCACCATAGTTGAGCCACACTCTCCTAAACTAATGCTCATACAGCTTCCGCCACATCTCAACCTTTGGTCCACTAAAAACACACCATAGCCCAAAACAAAACTTGAATCAAAGAACTAACTCCCGATCTCGAATCAAAAGTGATCGATCAACCAGATATCAGACCCAAATCAGTAAGGTACCCCTCTCCAAAACAAATTGCAACTAGACACCGACCAATCTCGAAGCAAAAATAACCGACCCACTAGAGTTCAGGACACAAACTTGTAAAGCAAACAACCGGATGAAAAAGTGGTGCAACCATAAATCATATTAGTAAGGAAAAGGCTCAGCTCAATGGCCTCGCACCTCAAATCACCCAAAACACCTAAACTCTACAAGGGCTAGCGACGGTAGAAAGGAACCCAAAAACAGAGGCGGCCTTCAACACCCACTAACCACCATGCAAAATCACACCTCCAAAACCTCCCCCAACCATCACTCAAGACGGTTAAATCCACCACACCAACAGTGGCGGAGCCAGAAAAAAAAGTTCGGGTGGGCCACTAAAATTAATTATAATATATAAACATAAATTAAAGTTGTAATAAGCATCAAGTACGAAATTGAAATGACGGAGTTTGAAATTCATGCAAATTCATAGGTCTATAAGCCTCCACTAACATGCGTATAAGCCTCACAAAAAATCACGTATGCCACTTTTGAAACCACGAAAAACTATAACCATTGAAAAATTGTTCGAAGTCTCGCAAAATAAACCTATAATTGATTTATTTAAATTTTTTGGGTGGGTCACTGCACCACTTTGCGGGAATTTGGATCAACCGAAACCTAAAACCGACACAAAATTACATAAAATCTTGTAAAATAGACCTATGGTCTTAATTTTTCCGGGTGGGCCGTGGCCCACCCCAGCCCATGAAGGGCTCCGCCACTGCACACCAATATCCACTCAAAACCAATAAACCCCATTGGCCCTCCCATCAGCCAACACCACACACCCCTAGCCACCACACAACCACTAAGAAAACAACAACGAAACATCCTGAACGTTTTCGATGCTCTCTATCACCACTTCATCGCCACCACCACACTGTGGATCTGCCACCACAGATCCCGGATCCACCACCACACCACCCCAAGCCTGACTCTTCTATCCACTGATCCACCAAAACAACATCGACACCACCACTGCAAAAACCACCACGACATCACCACCTTCACCTCCTATCACCACCAAACTTGTGGCCTACTCCATCACAAACACACCAACAGGAAATAAAACACGCAACAGTTCAAAACTAAAAAAGTTGTCGTCGTTTCGAAGACGAACAAAAACAACCAAAACATGCAAGACCATCGGAGAACAGCAATCTTAACGCCGGCGCCGATAGATCTGACGTTTAGAGGTGGTGCGGATGATTGATGTCACTCGTTGCACCACCATCCTAATCGGCTACATCTTGTAAATTAATGGTTTGGATTGGGGTGGAAGAAGGTGTAATTAAGTGGCAGGGTTCTGGTTTTTAGAGAGAGGCGAGAGGTTTTTTATAGAGAGAGTAAGTAGTTTATAACTTAAAACTTATAGTTTATATTTATCTCAATTTTATCCATGTAATATTGATCGAAATTTTAATTATTAATTAAATATTTTTTATGTCATTTCATATTTAACGTTAATTTTACTAAACACTAGAAATTTAATTAATTTGTTTATCCTCTATCAAGTGCGAGTGAACTTATCAATTATCTCTTATAAATTCATCTAATATAAGATGGTTTATCAATTATTCACCACTTGTTACCAAACTTAGTCTATCTCACTTTTTTGGAAAATTATTTGTATCCTCCCTTTTTGTTGAAGTGTCTCACCAGAGAGTATCCTTGCATTTGTTAAGATACTAAAAAATAGAAAAATTTATGTTAAAAATATCACTTTTTTCACTTTTAAAAATTGACTACATAATTTTTAATAAAATACAACTGTATTTGACCTCTTAACAATGTCTTTACAGCAACTCCAATGTAGGTTGCTTAATGTTAGTCTATATGGCTAGATGGTTACCAAGCTAGAGCGGGGGGGTGAATAGCGCTTTTGAAAAACTTTTCGGAGATTTAGTGAGAAGTGATTTTAACAAAATTGACTATTTGAAATTTGCTTGAACAATCACAAACAATGAATTAACAAATATCAAATATATGCGGAATAAGATTTTATCTTAGAATTGAGAGATTCACGATACAAATCTTTTTAACACAATCAATTATTAACAATCCTTGAACAAGATACAAAACAATATACAATTTCAAACCAAACCTATATGACAATAAACCTAATTACCAATTGAAAACACAAAACACATGAATTTGAATAATTGAATTGGTAATGCAATTAAATGATCCAAGTGAAATTGTTTTAACCTAAATCAAATGGATTTAGATTAATCTTTTGAGAAAACACTACTTAGATCAAAACTAGCAATTCAATAATCAATTATTCAAATAATCAAGTGCTATAATGAAAGTAGAGAGAGAGAGAGAGAGAACCGAGGTTTACAGTAGTTCACCCTTGTTTGTCCTCGCTAAGGGCTACCTCTAATCTACTTGATGAAGTACTCCTTCACCAAGGTCATCCACTATGTATGAAAAGTTGATTACAATGTTTACAAGAGTTCCTTCAAATTAAAGCCTTAATTCTTCAACTCCTATGTAAAACAAAGCTCCTCCAAACTTCAAGTACCCCTTGAATTTGGTGCTCCTTGAATCTTCGGATCATTGAATTACCCGTGCACTCCTTCGATCTCTTCACTCGAGTCTTCAATGCTACGTCCGGTAAACAAACCCCCTTCGATCTCAAGAATGGTTAGAAAGACCCCCAAGCCCTTTGGAGGTGGAATGAGATTATTCAATTCCTTTGAAGCCTTGATTAAGCCCAATCAATCTTCTTGAGACAACCAACTTACAATCCCTACTAGTACCCTAGAGAATCTACCCACTGAAAGACAAAGTGATTCTAAGAAAAAGTGTTTAATCTTGAAGAATGTATGAGCAATGAGTTTTTGAGACCTAGAGAGAATAGATGCAAATGATTCAATACTTTGGGTGTTATGAGGTAGTGAGTATATATAGAAAAGGGTGGCAAGAGCAAGATTTCGGCCAAAAACAACATATTGAATCGATTCATTTAATGTGTGAATCGATTCAGACAGTCAGACAGATTGAATAGATTTAGACAGAATTTGAATAGATTCAAAATCCCCAGATGAAGATTGATACGCATCAAACAGAGTTTGAATTGATTCAAATCTCCCCAAATGAAGATTGATATGATTCAAACTCTTGTGAATCGATTCAATCAAAGTCAGAGAGTTTCATGATACAATTCACTAAAATTTGAGTCGATTCAGGCAAGAAAGAAGTGAAAAATAGGTGTTGACAACATTTGAATCGATTCAGACTTTTTGTGAATCGATTCAGTTGTGAATCGATTCAAGAAAACTGTGAATCGATTCATTGTGAATCTATTCAGGAAAACTGTGAATAGATTCACTGCGATACTATTCAAGAAAACTGTGAATAGATTGACTGTGATACTATTCAGGAAAAGTTGACTCGATTCAAAAGGAGAGAGACAAGGAAAATGGACAAAAGGAATGCTTGATACGAATCAATGAATCATGAATAGAATCAAGCAATTTACGAATGGATTTTCCATATATAACAACACACAAGATATCAAAGATTCACATGACACTAGACATGACACACAAGACATCAAAGAATCACATGACACTATGAGACATGATTTGCTAGGGTGCTTTAACAAGTTTCTAAGCTAAAGCTAATCAACACAAAAGAACATCATCAAATAAATCTAGCTATCTTAGACATCATCAAAACATAAACTAAGGCAATAAGCAATATTATCTTCACTTAATGCATATGTGAAGATAAATAGTATTTTCCTTAACTTTTGCTGTGTTGGAGGAGAAATAGGTGGAATTGTCATTGCTTAACCTTGTTAGTTTATTGCTTGTGTTATGGTAAAGTCGGTTCTACAATATATTCCTTCTTATATCATGTGTGTTTTCCTTATTAGGAATGCTATTATTAATGATATAGAGAGGTTGATCAATGCCTTTTGGTGGGGAGGAAGACCCCATAACAAAGTTATTTGATGGATGACATAGAAGAGACTTGATTGCTTTAAAACAAAATGAGAGATGAGTTTTGGAATTTGAAAATGTTTAATCAATTCATGTTAGACCAAGAAAGGATGGAATATCATAATGAAACCGAAGTGGTTAGTAGCTAGACTTTTGAGGGCCAGGTATTTCCATCATTCACACTTTCTTGATTCTACACTTGGTTATAGTCATGGCTACTTGTGGCGTAGTATTTGGTCATTTCGTCATACTCTAGTGAATGGTTGTAGATGGCGGTTACAAGATAGAAGTAAGGTAAAGGTAATGCATGATCGATGGTTGCGGTCATTACATTCTAGATAAGTGCAATCTCCTCATAAGTACGAAGTGTATGAGATGGTGCGAGGGACTTGATGTTTCAAAGGGGGTGACAAAGGGACAAGGACAAAATTCAGAGCTTGTTTCTTATTGATGTGAGATAAACAATAATGTTTATACCTTTATTTGGAGATAACCAACCTTATGCATTAATTTGGAATGACGAGAAGAATGACATGTATACTGTAAAATTCAGATACAACCTTCCTATGAGATGTTATTGAAGGAAGATATGTGTCATATGCCATTGAAGGAAGAAAGGTGCCATTTGTCAGGAGATTTAGATAGTGTGTGGGGAGAACTAAAGTTCCTCCTAACATGCAAAACTTAATTCGGAGAATTTACAGACGATGCTTACCAACTTGGGATTAACTACAAGAACAACATTTACCTTATCCGACAAAATGTGAGATGTGTGATTTTCCCTTTTGAATTCGCGTGCCATATTTTGTTTAAATGTCAAACAAGTGTCGATTGTTTGACTGGTGCAAGTCTGATTTCAACCCTGCAATTGTGAATTTATCGCTTTCATATGATGGGAGTGGTTCTCTTGGATATCCAGGCTCGTGAATCATAAGTAATTGTTAGTAGGATGTTGATGGTGATATGGGGAAATTGGTAAAAGGGAAATGAATGGATTTGGAACCATAAAAAATCAAATGCAATTTAGATTTAAAGTTCTATGTTTTTGCTGCAAGCTGAATGGTATGAAACCCGAAGTTTGGTTCAAAATCATACAGTTAGAAGAAACATAAGTATCAGCGGACAGGTTTTTCGAAATTGATAGGTTCAGTGCAGTGTTAATATCAGTTTTTTTTTTCGGGCAGGAACAAACATGTTTTTGTTGTTGCATTTGTGGAATGGTTTTGGAAGGGTTACACAAATTGGTTGACAAATAATGACTCCCACAATGTGTTTTGGAAGGATTTTAACAAATTTCAAGTAATAAGAACAAAGTTGCGTTTTTGTATTCAAGTCTCACTGTTCTTGTATTCAAGTCTCGATCATGAGGACTAATTAGTTCATATGTACTAGATGGGAAATGTTCTTCTATTCAAACATACGTTTTTTTTTTTTGTAATTATTGATGTTGTTGCGATTTTACGGCACCGATGTGTTTGTGTTTTTGAGAAAATGTTCTTCTTCTTCATATTTTATTTCTTTTTGAGGGATTCTTCATAGAGTTTATTGAGTTTTGTGTTCATGATGGAAGAAATATCTCTTGAGAAAGAAAAAAAAACAAAAAAAAATATGAAAAAGGATAAATTCTAACTCTATTTTTGAGATCGAGTGGTTTTCTAAAATCGGATTTAGTGGTTCTTCCGGTTTTCACCGGCTCACATTGAATTTTTCTGGTTCTTTAGAATTATGGTTTTCTATCCCTCTCAGGACTGAAACATGTTCCGGTTCCCAGTTAAACCGACTGATCTAATTGGTTGTTACAGATTATTTCATATCCATCTAATCAATTTTATCAACATTGTAGAGAGAGAATGAGCTTCAAAATGAATTGCAACAAACAAAAAATTCCAACTCTAGTAAAAAATCTCTTAAATTTATTTCTCTTCAGTGCACAATAATTTTGAAAGGGCCAATAAATTTCTCAAATACCAATGATCGCCTCGCACACCTTCCCGCGACTTAGGCATACATTGAACACCTTAGGAACACAATAGAACAACAACAACCTCTGCATCCAACAAATCCTTTCACTTGGAATTCGAGCATTATCGTCTTCATAAAGGTGTTGGATAAAACATTCTAGTAACCAGAGATATGTGTGTTTGGGCCTTGGGTGTGACCTTACTACCCTTTGTTACTTCAGTTTTATTAAGAACGAATTTGGAGGAAACAATAACAAATAGAATATTAGAGATGGTTAAAAATAGGCTCAAATGATATAGGAAATGTAGAGAGAATACATGTAGATTTTATAATAAGAAGAGTATATCAGTTAGAGGATAGTTAGATCATTAGAGGTAGATAAAGACCTAGAAAAACTACTAAAAAGATTTAGAGATTAATGAGTTGTACCAAAATATGGTTTATGACAAAACATAATGGTGTAAATTGATCCATGTAGTCAACTCCACTTAATGAATAAAGCTTGGTTATTATTTTTTTTTAAAACAAAGGAGACTTGCCAGAGAAGTAAGCCCTATATATATATAAAAACAAAAGATACAAAAACAGAGGGGGGACAAACAACCAAACCCTCAGAAAAATTAACAAAATCTAAAATAATGTAAACCCAGTCTATTTCTAGTGAAGTCCTCGCTAATCTGACTAGGAATGTGATCCCACCAAAATTTAATACTAAGTTCTAATCCAATAGCAGTCACCCTACCAAGACAGTGGTTCCCCTCTCTATAAATATGGGACACCAAAAAAGACATGGAAGAGATGATGTGAAGACAATTATCCCATCTGTTTCTTAGGCTACAAGGGACAATGGTTTTAGACTTAAAAGCTAGAGTTACTAACATAGAATCGGTTTCAAGCCAAAGATTCGACCAACCTTTTTGAGCAGCCATTTCAATTGCTATCATGGCACCATTAAGCTCAGCAATCTGAGAGTTTGAGATTCCTAGGTTAACAAAAAGCTTGGTTGTTGTTGTAGTAGAGTATTATAACAACATACAATGAATTCGAAGAATTTATCTAAGACCTTCAAAATTAGGGGTGTATGTGGGTCGGTTTGGGTTGAGTTTGACCAAACCCAATACCCGAACCATATATGATACTTCAGTTTATGTGAGGTAAAATAACCACACGTTACACTATTGAGTTGGTTTAGGCGAACCCACTAATTTTCGGTTTGAGTTGAGTTGGGTAGTGGATTACCCAAAAAAAAAAAACCAATTTTTTGTGTTAATATTAAATGACTAAATGATGAGTCCTCGAATTTTTTTTCAAAAAAAAAATACTCACCTTTTTTATTTTATTTTTAAAATTGTATAACCTATTTTCACTATATTTTAGCATAAATAATAATAATAAATGATAATATTAAATAATGAATTTGATCATAAAATACTCGCAACAAACTAAAGTTGAATGACATAAAATTACATTAGCATCAAATCAAACAAAAATTGCAACATTCGAATTTGTAACTTACCATGTTCTGATTTTCAATATAGAGAATGAATTTTGTCAATTTTGAAAATTAGACGTGATTTATGACCAAAATCTTTTGTATTCTCCTTCTCCCCAATGAAAACAAAAATAAAAATGTTGGCATTAATGGGTATGCGAGTTTACTGGGTTTGAGTCTGATTTTACCCGAAACCCTTTATTTTTTTGAGTTTTTCATTTTTAAAATCATACTCACCCAATTACCCAATCCAACCCACATTTTTTGGTTTTTTTTGGATGGGTTTGACTATGTGGATCAAACCCATGTACACCCATATCCAAAAACCAATATAACTTTTGAGTTCGCTCATCTTAAAAAAATTTATGTTCCGAAGAAAAATAATCTTCCATATTCAAGGTTAAAACTATCATTTCTTTCACTTCTCTTTACTCCTTCATTTTACCCAAAGTTCTCTCCTCCCCTCTCCTCCTACACTCTCAAATAGAACCTAAGAGTCTATTTAGGAGAAGAATTTTGGAGGGTTAGGTTTGGTTTTTAATATAGATTTGAGATTATAAAATTTGAAAGAACATCATGATATATAATCATATAACAATTCAATCACACTTACCCTATTTTTATAAATATTTTATAACTTAATTTAAAAAATAAAAAATAAGACACCTCCTCCTCTCGAATTATACCCTCCCAAAAATACCTTATGGGTCTGTTTTATTATGAAATATTTTAGAGGGGAGGCTAAATTTATATCTCAATATATTTGAGATTTTTTTAAAAATAAAATAATAATATATGATCATATAATATTTCAATAACCACTTAATTATTTAGAAAAACATTTTTTTTCTTTAAATTATAAAAGAAAGACGGTATCTCTTATTCCCACATCTACGACACGACATCCATAGGGAGAACCAAATTCGAGTACAGTATGGATACATATCTTTTTTTTTTTTTTTGACAGAGTAGGATACATATCTTGTAATCCAAAATATTAATGGGACAAACCTGATCAATTATGGTTCAATATAATGTGAAATTCTTTTTCCACCCTCACGCCTCTCTTACATCCCCGAAAAATTTGTAGCGCATTTTGCTGCCATTTATAAAAGAAAAAAAATAGTCACGATCAATTTAACCACACTTAAACCATGGCTAACTGCTATTTCACGATTTTGCACATTTGAATTCTAGAATCTAAACACCAAAAAAAATCATTTTACACATCGTGATTTTAGAATCCAAACGCCCTTTTACATGGTTCGAACTCTTCTTGTGACAGTGAAACTTCATAAAAAATAAAATAAAATTCCATCCTTTAGAAAGGTAAAAATTAGCCATGGTCAATATAGCATCGATTAATTGTGGCTAACTACTTTTTCAAGAATTTTACACATTTGAATTCTAGAATCCAAACAAAACAAAATAAAAAGAGTCATTTTTACACCTTTTAATTTTTTAATGTGAATATCTTTACATGTTTCAAACCTCTCTTGCAACAAAATACATGTTTTACACCTTCGAGTTTTTACGCCTTAGAATCACTCTTGTAAAAAAGAATATTTTTTACACCTTCGAATTTTTTAATGTAAGAAAGAGTCATTTATACACCTTTCCATCTTTTGAATTCCTCTCGTAACAAAATACAATACATTTTTTTTCATCCCTTTACATATTTTGGATTCTAAAATTTGGAAATCAAGGGTTATTTTTGGATTTTTAGGTGGACGAGAGGCATGGGCTGGGGGGAGAATTTCTCCAATAAAACCTACTAGATGGTCCAACCTAATTCTTTATGGTTGTCGGTAAAATAGAAAAGCATGTGGGCTCAAGTTTTTTTATTGACTTTTTCCTTATACGTGATGCAATCAATGAACGAGCTCATATGTACAAACACCTCTAACACCATGAAAGAAAAAAAAACTAAGAAGGCAAACTAGGGACTATGATGACCCTTGTTAGCAAGCATATCTACATATTTGTAGTGTCACTATAAATACAAGTTCTTGAAGTTGAAAGACTGTTGAGGAAGAGAAATATAATAGATTGGAGGAAAGAGATACAAGTAGATTAAGAATAGATCTACGTATTCCTTGTGTCACGTTAAATACAAGTAATCAGTGTTCTCAAAGTTGAAGACGGTCGGGGAAGAGAAATGAAATAGATTGGCAGAAAGAGATATGGGTAGATCGATTTAGAATAAATCTATGTATTTGTGGCACCAACATATATACAAGTAATCAATGTTCTCGAAGTTGAATGACGATTGAGGGAAGAGAAATAGACTAGATTGGACGAAAGAAATATGAATAGATTTAGAATAGATCCATGTACCTATGGTGTCATCATAAATACAAAATAATTAATGTTCTTGAAGTTGAATGATAGCCGAGAGAAGAGAAATAGAAAAGATTGGAGGAAGGGTAAATGAGTAGATTTAAAATAGATATACGCATTTGTGACATCATCGTAAATACAAGTAATCAATGTGAGTATAAAAGAGATTAGAAGAAATAGATATGAGTGTGTGTATATATAGACACCTATGAATTGTTGATATACATTAACCTAAAAATATGAATCTTCAATTAGCAAATGTGCATATTTTCACTTGGACCCAAAAAACCATTGATGTTTATTATTTAAAACTAATAAATTAACGGTTAGTTTTGCAAATTTGATCAGAGAATGTTTGTTAATCTGCATCCACCTCACTAATTCACACCCAATTTATTTTTTTAGGGGAATTATACCCACTGTTGTAAACAAAATTTAATTGTCGTAATCGCGCTAAAGTTGTTTGGCATCTCATAGTGGGCTCTAACCTTGTTCTACCCATGGGAGATACTTCTCTTCTTCAATGGTCTCATGAAGCTATTGACAAGCTTGGCATAATCATCCCCATCGTTATGTGTGTTATCTGGTGTGCGAGGAATGTTTTTTTTAGGACTGCAACACTTCTCTCAATGGTCTTTTTAACCAAAGTTCATTCTCTTCATATGGATGTCCTCTGTGCTTATGGTTTCCCTACTCAGTCACGTCCCCCAAAGGCGCCTCAAGATGTTGTTTGGCCCAAAGGGCATATTGGGTCTATCATATTGAATGTGGATGGAAGTGCCTTAACAAACTCGTGTGCAGCTGGATTTGGAGGGTTAATAAGGGATCATAATGACAAATTTCATCAAGGGTTATCATGGTAGCATCGATTACTCTAACATTCTTCATGTAGAGATCATGACTTTGTTTCACGACATTCATCTTTGTTGGAAAGCAGGGTTTCGAGACATTATATGTTATTCAGATTCCTTTCAAACCATTCACTTGGTTCAAACGACGGATGTTGGATATTACCATTATGAGAACGAGATTTCGATAATTCATCAATTCTTGGCCAAAGATTGGACCGTGCGACTTTAGCATACTTTTCGAGAAGGTAATATGAGTGCACACGTTCTCGCTAAACTTGGTGCTAGAGCTTCTAGTAACTTGGTGATTCTCAACAATCCTCCGATTGAGCTTCAGTTAGTCCAATTAGTCCTTCTTGCGGATGCCATGAAAGTTACTCTCATGCTTAGTCTTTGTTTTTAGCTTTCATTTTTTTTGGCTTATTTTTCTCATGTAACCAAAAAAAATCAAATTTAATTGTCGTTTTCTATTTGAGAGCAACTAACTTTCTAATGTTTTGTGGTCTCACAATTTTTTTTGGGGTTGTGGTCTCACATTATTGTTTCAACTATTTATTTTTGGGACATGAATTTTTTTACCCAATTTTAAAATAGTGTTTGCTAGGTGAACGCTTCTGGGGCTTTACAAAAAAAAATTGCTTCACCCGACTGAAAAAAAGTTTAATGGTTTTTTTTTTTTAAGATGAAACTTTCTGGGTAAAAAAAAAAGATGAAAAGTTTCGTTAGCCTTATCATCAAGAAAAATAATAAGTTAGTGGCACACATTGACTTTAATTTAAAAAAATGAACCAGCTTTCACGATAGATGTTTTTAGATTCTGTGAGTTTAACTCAAACTCTGAATACCTCATGAATTTCTATCCACTAAACAACTTGACAACAAAAAAAAAAGTTATTTTTAAGGAATTTTTTTACAGGATATTTTTGCGGAAATTAAGAAACATTTTTTCAATTTTTTAATGAAAAAATGCAACTTACAAAATTAAGGTGTACACTTGTAACAAATTTTTTTGAGGGAACACCTTCATATATAAATTAGCAACCTATATATGCGTGTAACTCAATCATAATATATATCTACAAAAATATGTGAAGGGGATGCATCCATTTAGACTGAATTTTTTCTTTCCAATATACCTATTCATTTTTTTTTTGGGCTGTGGTTTGAACCCCGACCCTGCATATATTATGCATTGTCCCTACCAACTGAGGTAAACTTACGAGGACAATTTACCCATTCATTTAATCTACTTTATTATTTTTTATAATATTATTTCTATTATAAATTAAAAAATTAGTCAAATCCTATTAATATAAGATCAATCAATGACAGTTGGAGAAACAATCCATGACAATAGAAACTAGAAACAACCTCAGACACTATAAAAAATCTTATTTTGATCTTCTAATAAAAAGAATTGTTTTGTTGTAATATTTTTTTCCAATTTTACCCTTCACTTAATTACTTTTTATCATTTCATTATTCATTGTCAACAAAAAGCGACAAGACTGATATGTTGGTGTCGTCTTTATGCTAATTTATAGTGTTATGGCGTGTTCCACTTTAATTAATAAGATAAATGTTCCATGTGATGAGATGAGATGCCATGTGATGCTTTAACAAGAAAATATCCAAATATAAAAACAAAACACATGCATGCATTATTGAGGTCATTCTATGTTGCACAAGAAAAACATGCATTCATTTTTATTATTAGATTAATAAAAAGAAATATTAAATTAAAATGAAATATGAAGAGATTTTTGGAAAATAAACTTTATATAGTGTAAGACTATTTTACTGGTGTACCTTAGATGAAACCTTTTATTAAATGCCGCGAAGGTAATTTTATAGTGTTATATGATGGCCCTTAGAGCACCTCAAGTGAGGGATTTTTCATGAGTTTTTCAAGGGACGAACTCAATATTTCACATTCTCATGAATGGAGTCCGCCAGTGGTATTTTAGGTCCTCTCTGAAGTAACAATTGCTGGGGAAAAACTAGGAAGCAAATGACTTTTTCATTTTGTTACAAGAAAAAAGTTATTACTTTTGAGGGACATGTTTTTGGTTCTAGTAGAGTTCACCACGTAAAATTTAAATGAGTTGTTTCAAAGTGACGTGTCTCGATGAGACCTGTTAAGAACCTTTAAGTTGAGATCATTAACAAAAATACTCTTATTTGTAAGATTTTGTTACTAGCTTCGTCAACCTTATTATCTCCCAAAGGTATGGTTTAGAATACTCTTTCTTACATTGGAAACTCTCGCAATGAGTTTTTTTTTTTACAAAGACGCAATGAGACAGTAGTACCTAGGCTCTTTCTCATGTCCCCTCTTTGAAGTTTAATATTGATGGTTTTCGTAATTTGATCGATAACATCTGAATAAGAACAAATCTATAAATTTTGGGTCATGGAGACTCTACACACACAGTTATATAACATTCCATTTTTGAACGTATAAATTAACATCATAGTTATTCTATGCGATTTTCTATATTTTGAAAACATTAATAATTTTTTATGTAAGTAACTAAACGGTCATTTAACCATTAATGATTTTTCATCCAATTCTTGATAATATTCATGACCGATCAACCAACATATTTATAAGAGCAATGCTATTTCTCTAGAGAGATATTGTCCCGAATGGCTAGCGACAATCAATTGTCCAATCAAATTTCTTCTTGGCCACAAATCAATGGGGTGGTAGGGCATAATTTAGAGGAAATATTGAGTACATGTTATCTCGGGACAATCACTGTCGCGATACATAGCAATTTCCTATTTATAATGCTATTCAACAAAATTGAAAACAATATCTTAAACTTTCTATGTATATATATTGTATCGAAAGAAAAAAAAGTGTCAAAACAAAGTGAGGGCTCAAGCACGCATACACTTCCACGTAGGTTCTCTGGAAGCAGATTTCCTGCTGTAACAACAGGATGCTGTAAGACGTGTGAGCCGTCCGATCAAAGATAAGTGGCTGAGATTAAACTGTGTGAAAACTAGCAGAACAAATCTGAACCGTTGGATTAATGTTTTATGACTAAGATTGACCACTGCGTGAAACTGCGTGAAGCAGTTACAACAGGGAATCCAGGTCCTAGGTTCTCCCATGCTTTGGAGGTCTCATTTACAATCCAGATGGTGTTTTCATAAAATGATTTCAGTTGTATTAGTGGAACCTCCACTGCAACCGTTCTCTCCCACTTCTTTGAGGCCGACTTTCAGGTTGCCAGATTCAAGCTTTTACTTCTATCTTTGGTATGAAGCAATTATCTCATAGATACTCCATTTGCTCCATGTGCTCCTGATTGGAACCTTTATATTTCCCACTTTTATCATAAAGTTAATGGTTGTGATTCCTTACTAAGATGGGGCATCAAGGCCCCTTGAGTTGGATGGTCTTAGACACTTCCCCTACTTCATTGTTTTCTCACCAACTTCACTTTGATGTAATTGAGGATAATGTCGCTTATATTGTTTCTTTGTCTTTTTCATTCTTCTCTTTTCATAAAAATCACTTTTAATACTAATGCTCCATGAATAATTAATCATATAAATCAAGTTGGTTTCTTGAAGAAAACATACAACAACAATCAAGTCTTATCCCACTAAGTGGGATCAGCTATATGGATCAAATTACGCCATAGTGTTGTGTCATAAATTAAATTTGGATTCAACTCATTAACCTCTAAATCCTTTTTAATGGTTTCTCTAATAGTTTTCCTAGGTTTTCCTCGACCTCCTTTAACTTGACTCTCTTTCATTTGATCTACTCTTCTTACGACGACATCTATGAGTTTTCTCTTTACATACTCAAACCATCTAAGCCTATTTTCTACCAGCTTTTCTACTATATGTGCTACCCACACACACACACACACACTCTCTCTCGCTCTCTCTCTCTCTCTCTCTCTAATGATGTCATTCCTAATCATATCATGTCTAGTCTTACCAATCATCCAGCGCAACATCCTCAACTCTGCTACACTTACTTGATTCTCGTGTTGACTCTTAGGCGCCCAACACTCTGTACCAAACAACATTGACGATCTGACTGCTGTCCGATAAAACTTTCTTTTCAACTTAAGTTGTACTTTCTTATCGCACAAAACACATGAGGCTCTTCTCCATTTCAACCACCCAGCTTGAATACGATGACTTACATCTGCTTCTATTTCTCCGTCATTTTGTACTATGGACCCAAGATATTTAAACCATGTAACTTGGGGTATGATATGATCTCCAACTTTCATCTTCAAGGTAAACCTAATTCGCCTTTTGCTGAAGTTACATTCCATATGCTCCGTCTTGCTTCTACTCAAGCGGAAACCATACGCTTCTAAGGCTTGCCTCCAGGTCTCTAGCCTCCCGTTCAATTCCTCCCTCGACTCACCAAGCAAGACTACATCATCTGCAAAAAGTATACATCTCGGTGCTAAATCTTGGATGTGTTCCTTCAGTACATCCAAAGGTAAAATAAAAAGATAAGGACTTAAGGGTTGACCTTTTGTGCAATCCTATTGTTATGGGAAAATCTTTGGTGGCCCTATCCTGCGTCCTCACACTAGTCGAAGCTCCCTCATACATATCTTTGATAGCTCTAATATAGGCAATCCTAACCCCTTTCTTCTCTAGGGTTTTCCACATAATCTCTCTAGGAACTCTATCATACGCCTTCTCCAAATCAATGAAAACTAAGTGTAAGTCTTTTTTATCCTTCCGATATCGCTCCATCACGCGTCGAATTAAGTAGATCGCTATAATTCGCGCAATTTTGCATATTCCCCTTGTTCTTATAGATTGGAATTAAAGTGTTTCTTCTCCACTCATCCGACATTTTCTTTGTCCTCATAATCTCGTTAAAAAGTTTTGTGAGCCACACAATTCCTCTATCGCCAAGACTCTTCTACACTTTGATAGGTATGTTGTCTGGCCCAACTACCATGTCACTACTCATCCTTTTCAACGCTGCTCTAACCTTCTGCTTTTGAATCTGACGATAATAGTTATAGTTTTGGCCCTCCTCTCCGATGTCTAACCTGTTAAAGTCTGGTAAGATCTCATATCCTTCATTAAAAAAGTTGTGGAAATACTTCTTCCATCTATCCTTAATATCTCTTTCCTGAATCAAAATTCTACCCTCATCATCCTTAATACACTTCACTTGGTCCAAGTCTCTTGAAGAAAACATATTTTTCTCCTTGATTTGTTGAGTTGGCTTCTTGAAGGTTGGACATGCAAAATTGCCTTTGTTGAAGGGTCGACCTTTGAGTTCATTCCAATGAGTTGTAGCATTGTCAATATACACAAATATTAGTACAACTAGAGCATATGGATTATGAAATATCCAGGATTCATCCAAGATAATGAAGAAATGATTGGATGCAAATGCTAAGATCTTGAAGATTAGAAGTATAAGATTTGCAAAAAAATGTATAAAATCAATTTAAATTATTTTATATAAACGACAAAACAAACTGCTTTTGTAATAATGACAGGATGATTCAAGATTTTAAACAACAATGACACATTCAAATGCATAACGGAGCAACAAAAAAAACTACATCCAACAAGATATTATAAGTATTTTGATGATAATTTACCTCTATTTAGGTGAATGATACCACCTAACTGATGGATTGATTCGCTACACCAATCCTAAACAGGTACTCCAAATGATTCATTTAGTGTCAAACTAATCTCCAATTGCTTTAGCTAAAACAACAACCAAGCCAATCAAGGTGAAGTCTCACTTTGGCAAGGATTAAGTCTTGACTCTTGATAACATGCAAACATTTAGACGGAATGAATGAACTCGTTCTAAATGTCATGAAGCTGGTGATAAAATGGTAATAGTAATAACAGAAATGATAAACAAACACACAAAAATTTGGACACAAATACAACACCATGGGCAATTTTGTAATTTCCATTCAAGTGTAAGGACAAAAACGAATTTTCAGCTGAACATGAAGGGCAATTATGTAAACTCGCTCTTCTCTTTTCTTTGTTTCCTCCTCCCTCTACGCAGCACCCACCTCATCTCTTCCCATCTTCTTCCTTCTGTCACCGTTGCAACCTCCACTCCCCTCGTCGCCGATCTATGTATCACTACCTCCTGCAATCTTTCTTTCATTCATGTTTTTCTATTGACCTGCCTTTCTTTGATTCCGTTTATCTTATCTGATTTGCGTTCGGTTCTCGGCGACGGAGTGTTTAACGACGGCGACAGAGAGCTACGAGGCAACGACAGCGACAGAGAGCTACGAGGCAGATTTAACAACGACAAGTGTATTGACACAGCGACAGAGAAAAAAATGGATGATGGTGGTAGTGTGAGAGACCAGAGTTGATCGGAGAAGGATAGGGATGGTGGTGGTTGCATGAATTGAGAAGAATACTGATGGTAGTGGTTGCCAGTGGTTGATGGTCGGAGAGAGGGAGGAGCAGTGGTTGGTTGGTGGGTTGGAGATGAAAGAGACAAGAAGCAGTGGGTGAGGGAGAGAAGAGAGAGAAAGAAAAAAACTTCAAAAAATACTGTATAAAATACGGTGTATGTATTGTGTTTCAATTTTTGTGTCCAGTGATCATATCTCTAGTGATAATAACCATTATACAAGTAGAGCACAAACATGAAGTTATGTTGCATTAAAAATGATATCCATAATAATGTACTAAGTGGCATTAAAAATGAATTAAATGCCTTACATTTGGAGACAAGATCTAACAAGTGTCCAATTATCATGTCAACAAATGAACAAAGTCAATTGAAAGATTCATTTTTCTCTCAACAGTCTCATACAAGCAAATAAATTTTCAATGCCTAAACACCAAACATCCAATTACCTTCATAGAAAACACAGAAATTTCAAAGTGTAGAAACATAATTCTGCTGTTGATTTCATGTTTTCAAATTTTATTTATTGAATATTTTGGGTGTACAATAGAGACAATAAGGTTTCGTCTAAGACGTCATACCTACTACGTAGGTCATTCACAACTAAAGTAAACTTTTGCAGAAATGATAACAAAACACACATTTTTAGACACAATATAGACATCAGGGGTAATTTGGACTTTTTAACATTAAAACAGGGAAATTGTTGTAAATACACCACACCTATGTTCTTCATCCCTCCTCTGCGTGTGAAGAGAACTCATTCTCCCACCATCCTCTCACAACCACACCATCTTTCCTGCCATCGTCCGACGCGTTCTCACAATCACCGTCCTCCTCCGTCGTCGTTCTCAACCACCGTCCTCCATCTTCTTCATCTCTTCGTGTACCTTTTCTCTCTTTTCACCATCATCCTCTCCGCCACGGTCGTCCACGGCCCCGTCCAGCACCGACCACCGTCTCTCTCAGATCTAGATCTCACATCGCCAACGACATCCTCTTCTCCCTCACGTCGCCGAAGATCTGATCACGCTTTTTGAAGATTCAGCCGTGTTTATATTACCAATGGCGTTAGAATCCAATTTGGTGCCTCGGTGTCTTGTGTGGCTGAGTGTTTTGTAGCTGTCATGTTTCAGGCCTGTTTTTAGGCTGTTGTTGCTGTGATGACAACAAAATTTGGTGGTTTGTTTGATTTAGGCTGTTTTGGCAGTTTGCCTTTGGTAGCTTTCTTCCAGTTTGGGTAGCAGAAGAGGGGAGGGGAAGATGGAGAGGGAAAGAAAAAAAAAAAGTAAATACCATATAATTATACGGTGATGTCTATATTGTGTTTAAGAAAATGTGTCCATTTATCATTTCTGAAACTTTTGGGTGTAAATAGAAACAATAAACCTTCTTCTAGGACATACATACTACTCAAGTCCCTCACCATCAAAATAAATCTGGTGGTTAATATCAAGGCTCAAAGAAAAGCCTCACCTCCATCTGGTGCTACTATTAGGGAAGTAGACGAACAACCAGGCTTCCATCTACCACGCCAAGGATTGGAAGGTATATAAAAAGAAAATTGTTGTATACACATTTGTTTGGGTTGAAAAACACATGTAAATTACTCAAATGTCCCTCGGCAGTTAACTGCCGAATTATGGAACCGGCTGCAGTTAACTACCGAGGAAACTTCAAACCTTTTTTTTTAAATAATATCATTAGAGCCGGTAAGGGGTTAAAATATTAAATAATATCATTTAGAGTAAATTACACTCCTCTTTCTTTAAAAATGTTGGAATTACACTTCCCTCCATTTTTATGTTAAAATATATACTCCCTCCCTCTTATTCAAAACATATTAGAAAACTTTTCACTCCTCTCCCCTAAGAGAAGCTTGAATAGCATTCTCTCCCCTCTTATGTTAAAATCTACACCTTACTCCCTCAATATTTTTTTTTATTTCTAATGATCTATAAAAAAATAATAATCAAACATACTTCGGAAAAAAATAGTATTGCATGTCTATTTTAATATAATCAAAATTTGAATACATATTTTGTAATACCCATACTAAACGTATCTAGAAAGTTTAGCATGTGCATTATCTTTAGTACTGGATACATTAAAATTTACAACATAAAAACTTCGAATGAATATTTTATACAACAACACACGTTCATACAATCAACAATACAATACTACACGTCCAAAGTATAAAAAAATACATCCTTAAAGTCCATGACGTCCTGCAGCGGGTACAAACGAGCTCTTGCTGAAATATCCATCCGTCTACAAGCTTGCTAAAACAACCTGCTGATCTGCAACAAATAAGGATTGGGATGAGACATAATGTCTCAGTGAGTTCTACATAATGTCTCAGTGAGTTCTACCTAATCCCTCAGTGACGTGCGGGCCCCCCTTATGGAGCTTATCACGTTCCCCTGGCGAGAACCTCTCGTATCCCCCTGGCGTGGATAACGGAAAGACACGACACCTACATCTTACTTATAGTCTTGATCATGCGTAAAGGTCTTATAACTTATACTTACTTGATTATCTACCACGGGTCCGTAACCTACCCGATTAGCGGTAGAATACTTGCTTGTTTAATCTTAATCATACATAGAAGCTTATACTAATTCTCGACGATCTACATCGAGGCTCTATAGTTCTCCCATTCTTTAGACTTGTTTCCTACCCGAACATAAACATGAACATTATCGTACTCTCATGTGCCACTCATCCTTGGAGGAATGCTAATGTTACTCATGCTTTTATATATAATACCTCGACGTATGATGCACATTAGTTTCTTGATATCGAGGGTTTGTTTAAGTTACATAAGTGTGCAAAGAACGGCCTCGGTCGGCATTCTGGATCACAAGAACAATTTTCAAAGGGTGCTGTAAGAGTGCTGGTCGCTTAAGCGACCCTCTAAGCGAACAGTTCGCTTGCCAGTTCGCTTAAGCGAGCATTCATCAGTCCAGAAGTGCAGAAATCGTATTTTTAGTATAAAAACCTCAATAATCAAGTTCTAACATCCACAATACATCTAGGGTACCTGAAAAACAGTTTAAAACCAGTGCATGACAACAATTTACATGAATCCAAGGATTAACAACAAAGGGCAACTAAAACCTAACATAGTCATGAACAAATTGTCTTTCTCACATAATTTAACATACACCCAAGGGTGGGAACTAACTAAAGAATTCACTTATGTGATCCTGGACACTTTGAAAACAGCACAAGCATCAACTCTTGCCTCAGCCATCAACCTTCTTGAATTCTTGGTTCAGCACAACACCTACATCAGCCCACAAACTTCAAAATCATCTAAAAACTTCAATACTAGACCAAAATCAGTGAAACTGGTACCAAAACGTCCGTAATTTCGTCAGCTAACCATAGCGACAAATTTCACTTGATTCCAAGTTACAGAGAAGGAATTATTACCGTTTTAGTGAAGCCCTGTCCCAAAGCCCGTAACTAAAATTCCAGCAGAATTTACCAAACTTTGAAGACGTTTTCCGAACTCGTTTCAAATCCGAATCCTACAAAGTTTGTGTCCAAACTGTATGGAATTGAATGAGGAATCTAAAAATCCAATAATCAATCAATTCCAAGTTACACAGTAAAATGCACGACCCATAAAACAGGTGACAGCCAAAATCACACAACTTGCTCAAGCAACTTGCAAT